>Ga0207428_10000437_pt1 | contig 51045 bp, 53 predicted proteins | sample RhiMethybrSRZTD1_FD_187600 | JGI IMG/M metagenome (GOLD analysis project Ga0207428, IMG submission 187600) | Populus rhizosphere microbial communities from Tennessee, USA - Rhizosphere MetaG P. TD hybrid SRZTD1 (SPAdes) (version 3) | ecosystem: Host-associated > Plants > Roots > Rhizosphere >...
ACGTCCGCGGCCACGGTCGTGTAGGCGTGGCCGATGTGCGGCGTCGAATTGACGTAGTAGATCGGCGTGGTGACGTAGTAGGGCTCCATCCATGCCGATTCTACGGGCGACCGTTCGTCCCACCGCCGCCGCGAGGAGGAAGGCGAGCACGGCTGTCGCCGCCATTCGCAACAGGCGACCATCTCCCTGGTCCGCCGTCACGGGCCGACCTCCGCTCGTGGCTCGCTTCGGCTCGATCGCGCCTCGCACCGGGTGGATGCCGGGCCCCTCGTCGAGAGCGGGCAACCGCACGGGCCGCCGCCGCGGCGGATCGGCCGAGACGGTGCCTGTCCGCCCTGTCTCCGCGGCTCGCACAGTGACCCCGGGCTCGAGCGGGGCGCCGTGCGGGTGCGCGGTCGTCGAGGGCTGCCCGCCGACGGCCGGCGGGGTCGACCCGTGGCCCGTGGGGCCCACGACGGGGGCGACGCGGTGTCGCGGCGTAGCGTCACTGCCAGCGCCCGTCCGCTGCGTCGCGACGTTCGTCGGCTCGGCCGCGGGGGTCGTCGCCGCACGAGTGCGGACGACCGACACCTGACCGTGCGACGGGACCTGCGTCGGGGTCACGTCTCCGGCAGCGGCCCCGGGCCTGACCGGCCCCGTGGACGTGACCGTCGCCTGGATCTCGATTCCCGCCCGAGGAGCGGTGGACGCTGCGGGTGCGTCCGGAGCGGCGGCCGGACCGACCGTGGCCACGGGCTCCGCACCGGCCTCGCCGGCGTCCGACGGGGCTGTCCCGGGCAAGGCCACAGCAGCCGCGACCGAGGGTGCGGCGGTAGCTGCGGCCGACGGGGTCGTGGCGGCCGAGGGCGACGGCGTCGTGGGTGCCGGTGGCGCGGGCGGCGGCTCCTGCGCCGGGATCGCCGCGGGAGCGGCCGCGGGCGACACCGCGGGCTCGGGCTCGGCCTCGGGGACGGGCGCGGGCTCGCCTCGCGGCGGGAGCAACCCGAGCGGGTCGACGTATCCCTCCTCGTCCGCGGCCCTGCGGATGCCGAGATGGACGCTCGGCACGGACTGCTCGGGCGTGCCGCTCGTGCCCATCGTCCCGACGGTGGCACCCTCGCCCACCGTGTCACCCTTCGCAACGCCGATCTCGCCGAGGTGGACGAGCGTGACGGCGTAGCCGTCGCCGGTGAGGATCGTGACGCCGCGGCCGTAGGTCGGCAGCGACCCGGCGAAGGTGACCACGCCGGCCGCCGGCGCGCGCACCGACGACCCTTCGGGCCCTCCGACGTCTACCCCTCGGTGCTGCCCGGCCGCGTAGACGTCCGAGCCGAGGTCGAAGGGCCGCAGAACCGCCCCGTCGGCCGGCCACGACCACGCGGTGGCCGTGGCGGTGAAGACGAGCGCGAACGAGACCGCCAGGCCGATCGCGAGAATCCGGTGCACTGTGCACCTCCTTCGTTCTCTGCGACGGCAACGCGGAGGACGAAAGGTAGCGGTGCGGTCGGACGGCGTCAATCGGCACGTTCGAGCGAACCGCGGTAGAGCGCGTTGCGGGGTAGCTGCACGAGGCCGGAGACGACGTCGGCAGCAACCCGGCGCGCCGCTCCTGCCTCGACCAGCAGCCGGACGGCCTCGACCGCAGCGTCGACATCCCCTGCGACCGACAGGCCGGGGCCGAGCACGAGCGTGACCTCGCCCTTCGGAGGCTGGGCGAACTGAGCAGCGAGCTCGGCTGCCGTGCCCCGGACGACCTCCTCGAACCGCTTCGTCAGCTCGCGGCACACTGCGACCGACCGTTCGGGATCGATGCGCGCGAGCCGGGCGAGCGAGTGGGGCAGCCGCCTGGGTGACTCGAACGCGACCGCTGCATACGGCCAACCACGCGCCTGGTCCCAGAGCGCGTCGAGCTCGTTGTCCCGCCGGGGGAGGTACCCGAGGAACCGGTAGCCGGCCCCGCCGAGGCCGCTTGCGACGAGCGCGGTCTCGACGGCGCTCGGACCAGGGAGGACGGTCACCTCGACGCCCGCGGCGATCGCCGCCGAGACGAGGCGGCCGCCCGGATCGTTGACGCCTGGGAGGCCCGCGTCGGAGACGAGCGCCTGCCGCTCACCGGCGACGAGCAGCGGCACGAGCTCCTCGACCCGGCGCGCCTCGTTGTGGAGGTGGAGGCTGACCAGGCGCCGCGCCCGGATCTCGTGGCGGTCGAGGAGGATCTGCGTCCGCCGCGTGTCCTCGCAGAGCACCGCGTCGGCTCCGCGAAGCTCCTCCAACACGCGCAACGTGACGTCCGCGAGGTTCCCGATCGGCGTGGCGCAGACCGCGAGCGGCATCAGTGCCCCCTCAGGCCCGGCGGTGCGAAGCCATCAGCGCACGCCGTCGAGCGCCTCGAAGCCGACGAGCCCGGCGCCGACGAGCCCCGCGTCGTCCCCCAGCTCGGCGACCACCACCCGAAGGCCCTCGTCCGCCGGCCGCAGAGCCTCGCGGCGGGCCGCGTCGAGCGCGGACGGCTCCAGGAAGGGCCACGCGCCCGCCCCGAACCCGCCGCCGACGACGACCACGTCCGGGCTGAAGACGTTCCACAGGGAGCCGATCGCGAGCCCGAGGAAGTGGCCGATACGTGCGAGGGCGTCGCGCGCGCGCTCGTCGCCGTCCTCCGCGGCGTGCACGAGCCGGTGGGCGTCGGCCCCGTCGCCCCAGAGCTCCTCGGCCGCCCGGGAGGCCGCCTCGCCGGAGACGAGCGTCTCGAGGTGCCCGTGACCGTGGCAGTTGCCCTGGCAGCGGGGACCGTCCGCCTCGACGACGAGGTGCCCGATCTCGGCCCACCCGCGGAACAGCTGTCCGTCGAGCACGAGCCCTCCTCCAACGCCCGTCCCGAGGGCGAGCGCCACGACGTCGCTCGCGCCCCGGGCGGCGCCGCAGCGCCACTCGGCGAGAGCCGTCGCGTTGCCGTCGTTCTCGAGCCCCACCGGGAGGTCGAACCGCCCGCGAACTCGCGACCCGACGTCGAGCGAGACGAGGGGCAGGTTGGCAGCGGACAGGCCGATTCCGGTCCGCCGATCGATGTTCATCGGGATGCCGATCCCGATCGCGGCGGGGCCGTCAGCGAGGAGCTCTGCGACGACGTCGAACAGCGCGTGGAAGAACGGCTCGGCGCCGTTCGCGGGCGTCTCGACCTCGAGCGAGCGGCCCACGGCGCCGTCACGTGCGATCGTCCCGGCGCGGATTTTCGTCCCGCCGACGTCCACCCCGATGACCGATTCCGGCGGCACCGCGCGGCTACCATACCCGGCCGGATGCCCGCTCAGGACAAGCCGTATCGCGTCTATCGCGGCGGCCGGGTCAAGGGGCGGGTGCCGCTGACCCGCGACGCCCGGCCGGGCGCCAAGACACCCGCGGGAGCGCCTTCCGGCCCGGCCACGCCGAAGCGTCGCCGCTGGGGACGGTGGGTCGCCATGGGCCTGCTCGCGCTGGTCGTGCTCCTCGTCGCCTGGGGCGTGACGAGCTACCTGGCCGTCTCGAGCGGTGTCTCCGAGGCGAACGACCGCGTGCCCGCCGGGGTGCGGCGGCAGCTCGCGAAGCAGGACGGCGCCGTGATCTCGACCCCTTCGACGGTCCTCGTGCTGGGCACCGACGGCGGCACCCAGAAGGGACGCGCCGGCGCCAACCGGTCGGACTCGATCATGCTGCTCCGCACCGACCCGGGGAAGAAGCGCCTCGCGTTCCTGTCGATCCCGCGCGACCTCCAGGTGGAGATCCCGGAGGTCGGTCTCCAGAAGATCAACGCGGCGAACCAGATCGGCGGCCCCGCGCTCGCGCTGCGCACCGTCAAGGACCTCACGGGCCTCGACGTGAACCACGTCGTCTTCGTCGACTTCGACCGCTTCAAGGAGTTGATCGACGCCGTCGGCGGGATCGACGTCGTCGTTCCTCGAAAGATTCGCTCGGATCACTTCGACTGTCCGTACAAGACGGCCAAGCGCTGCGCGGAATGGCCAGGGTGGCGCTTCGCGAAGGGGAGGCAGCACATGGACGGCCGCCGCGCGCTCGTCTACTCGCGGATCCGGCACAACCTGCTCGATCCGACCGAGAACGACTTCACCCGTGCGCGGCGCCAGCAGGATGTCGTCGAGGCCACGCTCGACAGGGTGACGAGCCTCGGCACCGCCGTGAAGCTGCCGTTCGTGGGCGATCAGCTCGCCGCGCCCCTCGCCACCGACCTCGGCGCGTGGCAGCTGATGCAGCTCGGCTGGGTCTACTTCCGGGCGGACAAGGGGAAGGCGCTGCACTGCCGTCTCGGCGGCGACCCGGCTACGGTCGGCGGCGAGTCGGTGATCCTCGGCAGCGAGGACAACGTCTCGACCATCGCGATGTTCACGGGCCGGTCCGCCCCGCTCGCTCCGGCCCGGGGCCTCCCCTACGCCCCCGGCTGCTACGTGGGCGACCGGGGCCGGTGAGCTATCCGTCCGAGGACTTCGACTCGGAGGACTTCGAGTCCGACGTCTTGGCGTCGGTCGTCGCGGCAGGCTTCTCTGTCTTCGCCGACCCGTCGGAGGCGTCGGAGCCCGCTTCGGAGTCCTTCCCGGCGGTCTTGCGCGAGCCGCGCCCGTAGTCGGTCGAGTAGAAGCCCGAGCCCTTGAAATGCACCGCGACGGGGAACAGGATCTTCTCCACAGGCCCCGCGCCGCAGGTCTCGCACACGCTGACCGGGGGGTCCGACATCCGCTGGAAGACCTCGAACGTGTGGCCGTTCGGGCAGCGGTACTCGTAGATCGGCATGGGCGGCCAATCTACCAGCGAAGATGTCGGAAACCACGATGACGCAAGGGATCGAGGCGCGCACGGAGGGAGCGGCAACCGCCGTTGCGGGCGCCTCGGCGCGGTCCTGGCTCGCCCTTCGCTGGCCGTACGTCGGAGTCGCCGGCGTCGTGCTCGCGGCGACCGCGTTCCTCCTCCACCAGTTGATGGCGTGGCCGCCGCACGAAGACGAGACACTCGCCCTGTTCACCGGCCGCGACTCGCTCCCTGGGGTCGTCGAGCACGTAACGCGCGACCGTGGAGGAGCGCCGCTGCACTTCCTCCTCGCGTGGGCGGTCGCGCACCTCGGCTTCGGGCTCGGCGGCCTCCGGCTGCTCTCCGCGGCGTTCGCGATCGCCAGCCTGCCGCTCGTCGCAGCGCTCGGGACGCGCCTCGCCGACGCGCGGGTCGGGTTCGTCGCGACCCTCGTAGTGGCACCGAGCTGGCTGTTCCTCTTCCACGGCGTGTACGGCCGCATGTACAGCCTCTTCCTCTTCCTCTCGCTCGCCTGCCTGCTCGCGTTGCTCCGCGCGCTCGACCACGGCGGACGGGGCCCGTGGGCGTTGTGGGTCGCGACCGCCCTGCTCACCGTCGCGGCGCACCCCTACGGCGTGCTCATGCTTGGCGGACAGGGCCTCTTCGTGCTCGTCGCCCGGCGCGACCGGATCCGGTCGGCAGCGCTCGCGGGCGGTTTCGTGCTCGTGCTGGGAATTCCGTTCTGGCTGACCGACCTCGTCCTCGCCGGGCGGTTCGACATCGGCGTCGGCGGAGGCGGCGCGAAGCTCGGGGGCCCGGAGGCGGTCGCGCGGTACCTGTGGCGCTCGGCGGGTGACGCCTCCGCAGGCTGGTGGCCCGTCACGGTTCTCGCCGTCACCGCCGCGGTGGTCGGCGTCGCCCGGATGCGCCGAGACGCGCAGGCGCTCGTGCTCTGCTCGCTCGGCGCGACGCTCGTCGCTTTCCTCGTCGCGAAGCTCGGCAACTCGGCGGCCCCGGAATCGCGGCACCTCATCTTCCTGCTGCCGCTCTTCGCAGTGTCCGTCTCCACGACGATCGTGCTCCTGGGGCGGCGTTCGCTCACGCTCGCGGTCGTGGCGACCACCGCGCTCGTCGTGACCCAGGTCGCGTGGGCGTGGCACCGCTCGTCGCCGCTGTTCGACTGGGAGCCGGATGCGCGGCAGGCCGCACGCGCCGAGGCCGAGACCTGGCTCGCGAGCACGAGCCGCCCCGATGACGTGCTGTTCGGGTACGAGCCGCTCTACCTCGGCGCCTGGGAGCGCAATCGCTCGTCGTTCCCGACGACGGTCGTCCCACGCGCCGACCCGGTCCTGGCGCTCCGCACGTTGCGCCGTGAGGCGCCGCTCGGCCGCGGCGTGTGGGTCCTCGACGCGAGCGAGCGGAACAACATTCGCCCGAGGCTCGAGATCGAGCGCCGGCTCCCCGATCCTGCGAAGCCCTACGAGGTGCGCGCGTTCGGCCCGTTCCTCGTGATCAGGACGGTGCGACCGGTCGTCACGCCGAAGGCGTTCCTCTATTACGCGGCGCGCGCGCTGCTCGTCGGCCAGCAACTGGGGATCGGCGACGCCGACGTGAACCTCCAGACGGTCGTCCGCGCCGAGGAGGTGGAACGGGGCTACGGTCCCTCTCTGCGCTCCCGTTCGAGCAACTCGCGGTAGCACGGGGCGCCCTCGAAGGCGGCGAGCCCGGCTTGTACGGGCCGGCGGCGGCGACGTCGCGCTCGCCCGAGCCCGGCTGCGACCGCAGAGGCGCCGACGATCCCACCGAGCACGAACGACCGCGCGCGGTGGCGTCTGCCTGGGTGCTCCTCCCTCCCCTCGTCGCCGGCCATGAGACGATCGTAGGCCATGCGGGTGGTCTCGCTCGGCGATCTCGGGCTCGACGTTGTCGTCCGGATCCGCGGCGACGTCGCCCGGGGCGCGGACACCCCGGCCGAGGTCTCGCTGGCCGCGGGCGGGCAGGGGGCCAACGTCGCCGCCTGGGCCGCCGCGCTCGGCGCCGAGGCCCGTTGGCTCGGCAAGCGGGCAGCCGACGGCGCGGGGAGGCTGGCCGCGGACGAGCTGGAACGCCGGGGGGTCGAGCTCGCGGGCCCGGTCGCACCGGAGGGGAACGGCGTGATCGTCTCGCTCGTCGACGCGACGGGCGAGCGGTCGATGTTCCCGGCGCGCGGCGTCGCGACAGACCTCCGGCCGGAGGAGCTCGAGCCGGCGTGGCTCGCATGCGATCACCTGCACGTGTCCGGCTACGCGCTGACAGCCGACCCCGTGGCGTCGGCCGCGACACGCGCCGTCGAGCTCGCGCGCCAGGGCGGCGCGCGGGTGAGCGTCGACCTGTCGTCGTGGAGCGCGATCCGCGAGCGAGGCGTGCACCGCTTCCGCGCGCTCGTCGAGGAGCTCCGGCCCGAGGTGGTGTTCGCGAACGAGCAGGAGGAAGAGGTGTTCGGCGGGCCGCTTCCCGGCGCGGTGTGGATCCTGAAGCGCGGTGCGGGCGGGTGCTCGTTCGACGGCGAGGAGCGCGCCGCCGTGCCAGTCGATGCGGTGGTCGACACGACCGGCGCGGGGGACGCGCTCGCCGCGGGCTGGATCGTCGGCGGCCCCGACCTGGCGCTCGCGACGGCGGCGCGCTGCATCCAGCGGGCGGGCGCAATGCCATGACGGCGCGTCCCCAGGGTCGGGCCGCCTCGCCCGGGCGCCGGCGCCGCGCCCGGCCGCGGGGCCGTCCGTGACGAAGTCGGCACGAAGGCGGCGCCCTTCTGTGACGACGTCCGCGCTAGCGTGACAGCAGGGACACGGGAGTGCCCCTGGGGGAGGTTGGGGGGCGGACGCCGGGGCGAATGCCGCCGCCGATACGTTCCGCGGCGATGACCGGCACGCCGTTCACGTACCTCTCCCACCTCGTCACGCTCCCGGTCCGCGTGGGCGACGTCGAGGCGCGGTTCGTGCTCGACACCGGAATCGGCCCGACGATCCTCACCGGGGCCGTCGCACGCAGGGTCGGATGCGTCCCGAACGGCGAGACCTTCACCGGGCAGCGCATGTCCGGACAGGAGGTCGGCGTTCCGCTCGCCGAGGCGCCGTCGATCGCCCTGGGCTCCTACGTTCGCGACGGTCATGTCGTCGGGGTGCTCGACACGACCGGGTTCCCAGATGCGTTCGCCGCGATCGACGGCTTCCTCTCGCTCGCGTTCTTCGAGGAGAGGGCGTTCACCGTCGACTACGAGCACCGCCTCGTCGTCGTCGAGACGCCCGAGACACTCGCCGAGCGCGTCGTGCAGGGCGTCGCAGTACCGGTGCGGCTCGAGCGCCGGGGACCGGCGCTCGACGCGTTCCTCCACCTCACCGTGCCCGGGCTCGGGCCGATCGAGGTCGAGGTGGACATGGGCAGCGACTCGCTGATCCTCGACACCCGCCACGCGCCCGCTGTCGGCGTCCGCCTCGACGACCCGACGGTGCGTCGTGTGGAGGGGCAGGACGAGACGGGCCACGCGTACCTGCGCTGTTTCACACGTCTCGACAGGACGATCCACGTCACCGGCGAGCCGTCTGTCGCGCTGGACGAGCCCGACGTGATGTTCCAGGAGATCATCTACGACGGGCTGATCGGCCACGCGTTCCTGGGCCGCTTCACGGTCACCTATGACATGCCCGGCGCCCGCATGATCTTCGGCCCGCGCGTCTGAGACGGGTGAGTCGGCGGCCGCGACTACGCTGCGCCGCGTGGAGCACCTCATCCGGGTCGCCGAGGAGGTCCAGGCCGCGCTCGAGGAGGGACGGGCGGTCGTCGCGCTCGAGACCACGCTCGTCGCGCATGGTTTCCCAGCCCCGACCGGGGTCGGGGTCGGGCTCGCGAGCGAGACGGCCGTCCGGGCAGCGGGCGCCGTGCCGGCGACGATCGGCGTTCTCGACGGCCGCCTGGTGATCGGTCTGACGGCCGAGGAGCTGGAGCGCTTCACCCCTGACGCCCGCAAGCTCGGCCCGCGCGACCTCGCGCCGTGCGCCGTGCAGGGCGCGGTCGGAGCGACGACCGTCGGCGGGACGCTCACCGCCGCCGCCGCGGTCGGCATCCGCTTCATGGGCACCGGCGGCCTCGGCGGCGTGCACCGCGGGTTCCCGACGCCGCCCGACGTCTCGGCCGACCTCGGCGCGTGCGCGCGCGTGCCGGCGCTCATCGCCTCGTCGGGGGTCAAGTCGCTCCTCGACGTCCCGGCGACCGCGGAGGTGCTCGAGACGCTCGGGATCCCCGTGCTGGGCTACCGGGTCGACACGCTGCCGCTCTTCTACAGCGCCGACGGCGGCCCACCCGTCTCGGCGCGGGTCGAGAGCGCGGCCGAGGCGGCGGGCGTGGCGGACGCGCACTGGCGCCTCGGCGGCAACGGCATCCTCGTCGGCCGACCGCCGGACGAGAGCCTCGACGTCGCAACGCTGACCGAGGAGATTCTCGCCGAGGCAACAGTGCGCGGTATCGTCGGCCAGGCCGTGACGCCATTCGTGCTCTCCGCCCTGCACGACCGCTCCGCCGGCGAGACGCGCCGCGTCAACCGCGACCTGATCGTCGCCAACGCCGGGCTCGCCGCCGAGATCGCGGTCGCCCACGCCGTTCTGTGACGGGCCTCTACGACCACGTCCGCGAGCTCCCCCTCCACGTGGAGAGCTACGACCTCGATCCGCACGAGCTGTACGTCCGCGCGGACTTCACGCGCAAGACGACGGTCGTGCGGCTGCTCGGCGGCGGAGAGGAAGGGCTCGGCGAGGACGTGACCTACGACGGTCCGCTCCAGGACGCGCAGCAGGCGCGGGGGCCGGTGCTGCCGCTGGCGGGCGAGTGGACGATCGAGAGCTTCTCGCGACATCTCGAGACGCAGCCGCTCTTCCCGGAGCCGCCCGAGCGTCACGACTACCTCGACTACCGCCGCTGGGCGTTCGAGAGCGCGGCACTCGACCTCGCCCTGCGACAGGCCGGGAGGTCGCTCGGCGAGGTCGTCGGGCGCGATACGCGCCCCGTGACGTTCGTCGCGTCCGGCCCCCTCGGCGACCCGCCGACGACCCAGCGCCTGCGCGCCTTCCTTGCGCTCTACCCCACCCTCCGCTTCAAGCTCGACGCGCGTCCCGACTGGACGGACGAGATCTTCGCCGAGCTCCGTGAGCTCGGCTGTGTCGACTCGATCGACCTCAAGGGCCAGTACACGGGAACGGTCGTCGACAACCCGCCCGACGTCGCGCTCTATCGCCGCGTCCTCGACGAGTTCCCGGACGCCTGGATCGAGGATCCCGCGCTCACGCCGGAGACGATCCCGCTCCTCGACCCGGTCGCCGAACGGGTCACCTGGGACGCGCCGATCCATTCCGTGGGCGACATCGAGGCGCTGCGCTGGCCGCCTCGCACCGTGAACGTCAAACCGTCCCGCTTCGGCTCGCTCGAACGTCTCTTCGCCGCGTACGACTACTGCGAGGCGAACGGCATCGGGGCGTACGGCGGTGGCCAGTGGGAGCTTTCGATCGGGCGCGGCCACATTCAGCTTCTCGCAGCGCTGTTCCACCCCGACACGCCGAACGACGTGGCCCCCGGCGGCTACAACGCGACCGAGCCGCCCGCGGGGCTTCCCGCGAGCCCGCTCGCGGTCACCCCGCGGACGACGGGCTTCGCGGCGCTCTAACGCGGTCCCCGGCTCCTGTAGTTGCGCCCTCGACCTCGAGGTGGGGAAGCCACCCGAGCCACCGCGGCAAGTACCAGGTGCGCTCGCCGAGCAGGGCGAGGACCGCGGGCAGGAGCACGAGCCGCACGACCGTCGCGTCGATCAGGAGCGAGACGGCGATCCCGAAGCCCATCTCCTGGAACTCCACCTGGTCGCCGGTCGCGAACCCGATGAACACCGCGATGATGATCAGCGCGGCGCCGGTGATGATCCGCGCGGTGGAGGCGACGGCGCGCTCGACCGCCACGGTCGTGGTCTCCCCGCTCGCCACGTGTTCCCGGATGCGGCTCAAGAGGAACACCGTGTAGTCCATCGACAGGCCGAAAAGCACGGCGAAGAGGAACAGCGGCAGCCACGCGGCGATCACGTCGACTTCGGTGAAGCCGAGCAGGTCACGGCCGACGCCCTTCAGGAAGACGAGCACGATCAGGCCGTAGGCCGCCGCGACCGAGAGCAGGTTGAGGCCGATCGCGACCGCGGCGAGGACGATCGAGCGGAACGCGACCGTGAGCAGCACGAAGCTCAGGCCGAGGACGAAGGCGAACACGATCGGGAGCCAACGGTCTGTGAGCGCGCGGTAGTCGAGCACCTCGGCCGTCTCGCCCGTGACGTACACGGTCGCGTCGTGCCCGCCGAAGACCGCGGGCACGACCGTCGAGCGCAGGCCCTGCACGGCCGCGAGCGCCCGCTCGTCACGGCTGTCCCCGGCGACGAGCGCCTCGACGTTCGCGACCCGGCCGTCGGGGCTCGTCGACACGTCCGGTTGGAGAAACGCGCTCTCGGCACCGATGCGCCGGGCGATCTCGGCGATCGCATCTCGCAACGGTGGTGAGCGGACGTCCCCGGCGACGACGACCTGCACGGAGTCGGGCGTGCCGACGCCGAACTCGCGCTCGAGCATCGTGAAGCCCTGCTTCGCGTGGAAGCGGTCGGGCAGCTCGCGAACGCCCGTGAGCCCCGTCTCGATCGACAGCACCGGCGCCGCGACGAGCAGCAGTGCGCCGACGGAGATCACCGCGGCGCGCCACGGCGCCCGCGTCACCGAGCGGACGACGCGCGACCAGACGCGTCCCTCGGCGCCGGCCTCCTCCGCGGCCCGTCGTCCGAGCCAGGGAACGCGCAGCGCATTCACGCGATCCCCGAGCAAGGAGAGCACCGCCGGGAGCAGCGTCAGCGCGGCGAGCACCGTGACGATCCCGACGAGCACAGCACCCGTCGCGAGGCTGCGGAGGATCGTGTCCGGGACGAGCACCATGCCGACCATCGCGAGCACGAACGCGGAGCCACTGAACAGCACCGCGCGGCTCGTGGTCGAGCCGACGGTCGCGATCGCGTCGAGGCGCTCGTTGCCATGGCGCCGTTCCTCGCGGAACCGGGAGACGACGAACAGCGAGTAGTCGATCCCGAGCGCGAGGCCCATTCCCGAGATCATGTTCACGACGTAGATCGAGAGATCGAATGCCTGCCCGACGAGCGCGGTGAGCCCGAGCGCGATCACGATCGAGACGAGCGCCACGAGCACCGGGATCAGCCCGGCCACCACCGCGCCGAACACGAGCAGCAGCACGATCAGCGCGACGGGCAGGCCGAACTGGAGCTCACCCTTCTCGAGGTCTTCCTGCGAGAGCCGCGTGAAGTCGTGATCGGCGGTGAACTCGCCGGTGATGGTCGCCTCGAACCGGCCGCTCGAGCCCGCGTCGACCGCGTCGATCACCTGCTCGATCCCCTCGTCGCCGTCTCCGAGCATGCCGACGAGGAGGATCGTCGCGTGGCTGTCCGGCGAGACGAGCTGCCGGTCGCCGGTCGAGTAGAACGTCCGGACGGGCTGGACGACGCGCGTCGCCTCGATCGACTGCGCGAGCGACTCGACCTTCGCGCGAAACGCGGGGTCGTCGACGGGGAGCAGCCGCGAATACACGACGACGAGCTCGTTGACGTAGTCCGTGCTCGGCGGGAAGTGCGCGTTCAGCAGGTCGTAGCCGCGGTACGACTCCGGGTCGTTCGTCATCTCGGCGTCCGTGGTGAGCGTGTCGCCGAGCAAGGCGCCGATCGCGCCGACCGCGAGGACGATCGCGACGCCCCAGAGCGCGAGCGTGCGCCACGGACGTCGGCTCGACGCCCGTGCGAGCCGTCCCGTGAGGTCGTTCACCCCGGCCAGCGGGCGGCGCCTAGGACTCGAGCGTGGCGAGCAGCTCGTCGACCGGGATGAGCGTCAGCGTCTCGAACTTCACGCTCCCCCGCGCGCCGAGCTTGACCGACAGGTTCGCCATCGTCAGCTCGTCGGGCGCCTCGACGACGTTGACGAAGTCGTACTCGCCGAGCGTCGCCCACTGGTGGAGCACCTTCGCGCCGAGCTCCTCGACGTCGCGGTTGACCTCGCGGAGCCGCGCGGGGTTGGAGTTCAGCGTCTGCGTCCCCTTCTCGGTGAGCGACGAGAGCATCAGATACGTCGGCACGAGCGTCTCCTCTCGGTCGGAGCCGGAGCCCTGGATCAACCAATCCAGCCTACTTCGCCTGGCCGGTGACCCCCAACCGCAGGCGGCGCCGCTCCGCACGGCTCAATCCGACCCGCGCGACGAGGTCGACGTAGACGATCGACGCGCCGAGGAACAGGAGGGGCGACATGACGAGGACCGCCAGGAAGATCGCCACGCGCATCGCTGCGTCGGCCTGGCTCGCGAGGAGCAGCCCGAGCGTGAATCGGGTGATCGCGAACAGGATCGCCAGCGTCGCGAACGACCCCGCCGCGTGGATGTAGTCGGCGCGTCCGAGCACGAACGTCCTCCGCAAGGCCGCCATCGGCGCGAGGCGCTCGGCCATCACGACCGGGACGGCATGGCCCGCGAGCCCGAGCCACAGGACGGAGAGGATCGCGAACCACGGGAAGAGCAGGGCGGCGGGCAGGAACGTCAGCACACCGAGCGCGACGGCCAGCGCCCACACGTGAAGCGGCGGCTTCTCGTTCTGCCGGATCGCACACGCGCCCGCATAGGCGAGGCTGAAGAAGGGCGACGCGGCGACGAGCGAGAGCGCTTTCTCCGGGATGGACTGCCCGAGAACCAACTGGTCGACCACGGCGACCGGGATTCCGAGGAGAAGCGCCCGGAAGAAGTTCTGCTGGTAGAGCTCGATCCCCTGAGCGACGACCTGGCCGACCGTCCGGGAGACGGGCGGCAGCGGCGGCGGTAGGGGGCGTCGCTCGCGTGAGACGGTTCGCGCCACGCGGCAACGGTAGCTCCGCCGTGGCTCAGTCGGGTCGTGCCGCCACGCTCTCGATCGCCGCGATCAGCTCCGGCAGCGCGGCGGCGAGCGACTCGAGCGCTCCCGCAACGTTCCAGCGCGTCCGGTCCTCCTCGCCGAGCTCGTTCGAGATCGCGCGCACCTCGACGGCCGGCACGCCCGCGAGCTCCGCTGCGCGCAGCACGCCGAAGCCCTCCATCGCCTCGACGAGCTGCCCCTGTGACACTGTGTTGCGAAAGCCTCCGACCGACGCGGAGGTGCGGATCGGGCGCAGAGGCGCGCCCGGCAGCGCAGCGCATGCCGCCGCCAGGAGCCGCGCGTCGGGCTCGAGCCGGTCGACGACGGGCCACTCCGCGGCGAGGTCGTCGTACCGGGACTCCGAGCCGATCACCAGCGATCCCGATGGAACGCCGACGGCGCCGGCCAGGCCGACGTCGAGCACCGCCGCGACGCCCGAGCTCACCGCGAGCGCACGGGCGGTGGCGGCGGCCGCCTCGACCGGCCCCACGCCGCACTCGAGCCCGTCGTGCCCGCAGAGCTCGGCGCGCGTCGCCGCGACGATCAGGACCACGGGCATCGCGCGATCGTAGAGGCCCGCGGCGGGCCGAGAGCGGCCGCGAATTGCCGCCGGCGGGCTGTGCCACTCCACCGGCGCGCCTATACCGGCTCTAAACCCGCCTCCCCCACCCTCCGGACATGCCCTACGTGTTCGTCGACGACATCGTCGCAAGCCGGGCGACAGGTGAGGCGCATGGAGCTGCCTCCGCGGTCGCCGCGAAAGGAGAAGGAATGAGTGGGAGGCTGTTCATCCAACCGCGGACGCTGGCCTGCCTGGTGCTGGTCCTCGTCGGAGCAATGCTCACGACGACCGCATCCGCCGCACCCGGCGCGAGCAACGCCTGCGGGCTGTGCGGGAAGAACCTCATCAAGAACCCGGGCGCCGAGGCCGGGGCGGGGATCACGGCCGTCGGCGCGTACGGCGCAGTCCCCGGCTGGACGAACGCTGCGGGTCAGTTCGGCGCCGCGTCGTACACCTTCCCGAACGGCTGGTTCTCCAAGACCACGAAGGGGTCGCCGAAGCGCGGCAAGAACTACTTCTTCGGAGGGACGACCACCGAGGCCAACACCGCGAAGGCGACGATCGGCACGCAGACGATCAAGCTTCCCACCGCCGCAGCGGGTCACAAGGTCATGCTCGGTGGTTGGCTCGGCAACTACGGCTCCGGGCCGACCGGCAACATGACGCAGGTCCGGGCGGACTTCACCAAGGCCGACGGCACCGTGCTGGCGCGGCTGCGGATCGGAAACGACACGACGATCGCGGGGACGGACATGGCGTTCCGCACCCGCAAGGGCACCGTCCCGCGGGGCGCGACCGAGGTCACGATCGTCGTGACGTTCGCGGGTGGGAACAACTACAAGCTCGCGGGCGCGGACGACCTCTCGCTCGTTCTCGCCTGACGGCGCGCCGGGGAGACGGGACAACGCTTGTGGTGATTCACCGCAAGCGTTGTCCCGCAGCTCACTCGGCGGCGACCGCCGCCTCGACGTTCTCCTCGGCTCCCGCCTCGTCGGCCCGAGTGAAGCGGAGCTCGCCGAGCTCGGCGTACGCCCTGACGGTGTCGCCGCCCGAGAACTCGCCCTCGAGCAGCGCCAGGGCGAGCGGGTTCTCGAGCAGACGCTGGATCGCCCGCTTGAGCGGCCGCGCGCCGTAGGCGGGATCCCAGCCGGCCTCGGCGATCAGCTCGCGCGCACCGTCCGTCAGCTCGAGCGCGATCCCGCGCTCGGCGAGGCGCTCGTTGAGCCGGGCCAGCTGCATCGTGACGATCTCGCCGAGCTGCTCCTGCGTCAGCGCCTCGAACACGACGATCTCGTCGATCCGGTTCAGGAACTCCGGCCGGAAGCGGTCGACCATGTCGTCGGCCGAGCGGATGTTCGAGGTCATGATCACGACGGTGTTGCGGAAATCGACAGTGCGGCCATGGCCGTCGGTCAGCCGCCCGTCGTCGAGCAGCTGTAGGAGCACGTCGAAGACCTCGGCGTGCGCCTTCTCGATCTCGTCGAGCAGGAGCACCGAGTACGGCCGTCGCCTGACCGCCTCGGTCAGCTGGCCGCCCTCCTCGTAGCCGACATAGCCGGGAGGCGCGCCGACGAGGCGCGAGACGGTGTGCTTCTCCTGGTACTCCGACATGTCGAGCCGCACCATCGCGCGGTCGTCGTCGAACATGAACTCTGCGAGTGCTCGCGCGAGCTCCGTCTTGCCGACGCCGGTCGGGCCGAGGAAGACGAACGAGCCGATCGGCCGGTTCGGGTCCTGGAGACCCGAGCGCGCGCGGCGCAGAGCGTTCGAGACCGCCTCGATCGCCGCGTCCTGGCCGACGACGCGCTCGTGGAGGCGCTCCTCCATGTGGACGAGCTTCTCGACCTCGCCCTCGAGGAGCCGGTCGGTGGGGATGCCTGTCCACTGCGCCACGACGGCGGCGATGTCGTCCTCGTCGACCTCCTCCTTGACCATGGGCTGCGCCTCGGGCTCGGCCCTGGCGGCGAGCTCCTTCTCCGCCTCGGGGATCAGGCCGTAGCGGATCTCGGCGACGCGCGCGAGATCGCCCTGCCGTTCGGCGCGCTCCGCCTCGGTGCGCAGCTCGTCGATCGACCGTGTGATCTCCTTGACGCGGTCGAGCACGTCCTTCTCGTTCGCCCAGCGGCCCGCGAGCTCGTCGCGGCGCGCCTTCGCCTCGGCGAGCTCCTTCTCGACGGGCTCGCGCGTGGCGGGTGCCTCCTTCGCCATCGCCGCGAGCTCGATCTCGAGCTGGGTCACGCGCCGCTCGGCCTCGTCGAGCTCGACCGGGGAGGAGTCGATCTCCATCCGCAGGCGCGAGGCGGACTCGTCCACCAGGTCGATCGCCTTGTCGGGGAGGAACCGATCGGAGATGTAGCGGTCGGACAGCACCGCCGCGGCGACGAGCGCGGCGTCCCGGATGCGGACGCCGTGGTGCGCCTCGTAGCGCTCCTTCAGCCCGCGCAGGATCGCGATCGTGTCCGCCACGGACGGCTCGCCGATGAACACCGGCTGGAAGCGCCGCTCGAGCGCCGGGTCCTTCTCGATGTGGCCTCGGTACTCGTCGAGCGTGGTCGCGCCGACGGCGCGCAGCTCGCCCCGGGCGAGCATCGGCTTCAGCAGGTTCCCCGCCGAGACGGCGCCCTCGGCGGCGCCTGCCCCGACGATCGTGTGCAGCTCGTCGATGAAGAGGACGATCTCGCCCTCGCTCGCGGTGATCTCCTGGAGCACCGCCTTGAGACGCTCCTCGAACTCGCCGCGGTACTTCGCCCCCGCGATCAGCGCGCCGACGTCGAGCGCCCACACGCGCTTGCCCTCGAGCCCCGAAGGGACGTCGCCGGCGACGATCCGCTGTGCGAGCCCCTCGGCGATCGCGGTCTTCCCCACACCGGGCTCACCGATGAGCACGGGGTTGTTCTTCGTGCGGCGGGAGAGCACCTGGATGGTGCGTCGGATCTCCTCGTCGCGGCCGATCACCGGGTCGAGCTTCCCCTGCTCGGCGAGCGCGGTGAGGTCGCGTCCGTACTTCTCGAGCGCCTGGTACGAGCCCTCGGGATCTTGCGAGGTCACCCGCTGGCCGCCACGCACTTGCTGGAGCGCGGCGAGCAGGGCGTCGCGCGGGACGAGCCCGAGTGCGAGCAGCAGATGCTCGACCGAGACGTACTCGTCCTGCAGCTGCGTCGCCTCGGCGAACGCGTCGTCGAGCGCCTTGCGGAAGGCCGTCGACGCCTGCGGCTGGGCGCCGCCCGAGACGGACGGCTGCTGTGCGAGCCGCGCCTCGGCCTCGTTGCGCAGGGCGGCCGGGTTCGCCCCGGCGCGCTCCGCGAGCGTGCGCGGCAGCTCCTGGTCGAGCAGCGCGATCGCGAGGTGGTCGGGGGTGATCTCGGGGTTGCCGGCCCGCCGGGCGAGCTCCTGTGCCCCCGCCACCGCCTCGCCACTCTTGATCGTCAGCTTGTCGAAGTTCATCGTCGATGTCTCCTCTTGGCAAGCAACAGTCCGTTACTTGCCCGTTCTGGCTCTGCGTGTCACGTCCGGGTCGCGGGGTGCTGCGGCTGCTCGTACACGACGATCTCCCGCCGGTACTGCTTGTGCGTCAGCTGGATCTCGTCGCGGAGCTCGCGCTCGAGCTGCTCCATCCGCGCGCGCATCCGCCTGAGCTCGTCCTCGAGCCGGAGGACATGCGTGACGCCGGCGAGGTTCAGGCCCAGCTCGGTGGTCAGACGCTGCACCAGGCGCAGCCGCTCGACGTCGAGCTCGGAGTAGAGCCGCGTGCCGCCGGGCGTGCGCGCGGGCCGGACGAGGCCGCGTGCCTCGTACATCCGGAGCGTCTGCGGGTGGAGGCCCGCGAGCTCGGCGGCGACGGAGATCATGTAGCGGCCGCGCTCGGGCATCAGGACACGCCGCCTCCGAGCCGCTCACGCGGCTGCTCTCGCAGCACGTCGCCGTATGCCTCGAGCGCCTCCTTCTCGGCCTTCGTGAGCTTCTTCGGCACCGTCACGCGGAGGCGGGCGAGCAGGTCCCCCTTGCCGCCGCCGTTGAGCTTCGGCGCGCCGCGGCCCTTCACGCGAAGAAGCTTCCCGTTCTCCGAGCCGGCGGGCACCTTCAGGGCGACAGGCCCTTGTGGTGTCGGGATCTGGACGCTCGCGCCGAGCGCGGCCTCGGGATACGTGACCGGCACCTCCAGCAGGAGGTCGGCCCCGCGCCGCTCGTAGAGCGGTGACGGCGTCACCTCGACGCGGACGAACAGGTCGCCAGCCGGGCCACCGTTCGCGCCCGGTTCGCCCTTGCCCTTGAGCCTGATGCGCGTGCCGTCCTTCGCCCCCGCGGGCACCTTCACCTGGTAGCGGCGCGTCACGCGCTCCCGGCCCGAGCCGTGGCAGGCCTTGCAGGGGGTGTCGACGATCACGCCGTTCCCGCGGCAGCGCGGGCACGGATGCGAGAGCGCGAAGAGCCCCTGGCTGTCCGAGATCACGCCGCTGCCGTGGCAGTCGGGGCAGGTCCGCGGCGCTGTCCCCGGCTCGGCTCCGCTCCCGCCGCACACGTGGCACGCCGTCTCGAGCTCGACGGGCACGCGGATCTGGACGCCCTCGAGGGCGTCGTCGAACGAGATCCGCACGCGCGACTCCAGGTCGGCGCCGCGCTCGGGCCGAGGGCGCGCGGCGCGCTGGCCGCGACCGAAGAACGAGCCGAAGTTGCCGAGCAGGTCGGAGAGATCGCCGAGGTCGACGTTCTCGAACCGGACGCCGTCGGGGCCGAAGCCCTGCGGACCGCCCGGGCCGGCCTCGCCGAAGCGGTCGTACGCCTCGCGCTTCTCCTTGTCGGAGAGGATGTCGTACGCCGCCTGGACGTCCTTGAACCGCTCCTCGGCGGTCGCGTCGTCCGGGTTGCGGTCGGGATGCAGCTCGCGGGCGAGCTTGCGGTACGCCTTCTTGATCTCGTCGTCGGACGCGTTCTTGCCGACGCCGAGGACGTCGTACGGGTTCCGGGGAGCCACGCTCAGCCCTCCGCCACGATCACGCGTGCGGGTCGCAGGACGACGTCGCCGAGCCGGTAGCCGCGCTGGATCACGTGCACGACGTGGCCTGGCTCGACGCCCTCGGCGGGCTGCGTCATCAGCGCCTCGTGGACGTGGGGATCGAAGGCGCCGTCGGTGGGGATCTCCTCGACGCCCTCGGAGGCGAGGACGCCCGCGAGCGCGTCCTTCGTCATGCTCACGCCCTCGAGCACCTTCGCCTCCTCGTGATGCTCCGCAGCCTCGAGGGCGCGGACGAGGTCGTCGAGCACCGGGAGGAGCTTGACGACGACGCGCTCGGCCGCCCGGGTATGGAGCTGAGCCTGCTCGCGCGCGACACGCTTGCGGTAGTTGTCGAAGTCCGCCGCCACGCGGCGGAGGTTGTCGAACACCTCGTCGCGCTCCTGCTCCGCGTCCTGCAGCCGAGCGAGCAGCTCCTCGGTGGACGGCGAGCTCGGCTCGCCGTCCACCAGGTCCGGCTCGATCGTCTCGCCGTCCACCACGTCCGGCTCGATCGTCTCGGGGTGATCCTCCGTCACGACTTCTTCGCCGTCTCTTCCTCGTCGATCACCTCGTAGTCGGCGTCCTCGACGACCTCGTCGGTCTCGCCGCCTTCACCGGTCGGCTGACCGGAAGCGGACGACGCCGCGGCCTGCTGGTTGGCCTCCGCGTAGACGGCCTGCGCGAGCGGCTGAGCCGCCTGCTCCAGTGCCTGGGTCTTCGAGCGGATCTCGCCGATGTCGTTCGACTCGAGTGCCTGGCGCAGCTCCATGACGCGACCCTCGATCGTGCCGGCGTCGCCGGAGTCGAGCTTGTCGCGGTGCTCGCCGAGCGCCTTCTCGGTCTGGTAGGCGAGCTGCTCCGCGACGTTCTTCGCGTCGGCGAGCTCGCGCAGCCGGTGCGCCTCCTCCGCGTGGGACTCGGCGTCGCGGACCATCCGCGAGACCTCCTCCTCGGAGAGGCCCGAGCCGCCCTCGATCCGGATCTGCTGCTCGTTCCCGGTGCCGAGGTCCTTCGCGGTCACGTGGATGATCCCGTTCGCGTCGATGTCGAACGAGACCTCGACCTGCGGCATCCCGCGCGGCGCCGGGGGGATCCCCACGAGCTGGAACTTGCCGAGCGTCTTGTTGAACGAGGCCATCTCCGACTCGCCCTGGAGGACGTGGATCTCGACGGACGGCTGGTTGTCCTCGGCCGTCGAGAACGTCTCCGCCTTGCGGGTGGGGATCGTCGTGTTCCGGTCGATCAGCTTCGTCATCACGCCGCCCTTCGTCTCGATCCCGAGCGAAAGCGGGGTGACGTCGAGCAGGAGGACGTCCTTGACATCGCCCTTGAGCACGCCCGCCTGGATCGCGGCGCCGACGGCAACGACCTCGTCCGGGTTGACGCCCTTGTGCGGGTCCTTGCCGACGAGCTCCTTGACCTTCTCCTGCACGGCCGGCATGCGCGTCATGCCGCCGACGAGGACGACGTGGTCGATCGCCGACGACTCGAGGCCCGCGTCCGTGAGCGCCTGCTTCGTCGGGCCCACGGTCCGCTCGAGCAGGTCGTGCGTCAGCTCCTGGAGCTTCGCCCGGGTCAGCTGGAGGTCGAGGTGCTTCGGCCCCTCGGGCGTCGCCGTGACGAACGGCAGGTTGATCTGCGTCGTCATCGTCGACGACAGCTCGATCTTCGCCTTCTCGGCGGCCTCGTAGAGCCGCTGGAGCGCCATCTTGTCCTGCGAGAGGTCGATGCCCTGGTCCTTCTTGAACTCGGCGGTCATCCAGTCGACGATCGCCTTGTCGAAGTTGTCGCCGCCGAGGTGGTTGTCCCCGTTCGTCGACTTGACCTCGAAGACCCCGTCGCCGAGCTCGAGCACCGACACGTCGAACGTCCCGCCGCCGAGGTCGAACACGAGGATCGTCTGGTCGGCGCCCTCCTTGTCGAGCCCGTAGGCGAGCGCGGCGGCGGTCGGCTCGTTCACGATCCGCAGGACGTTGAGACCGGCGATCTTGCCGGCGTCCTTCGTCGCCTCGCGCTGCGCGTTGTTGAAGTACGCGGGGACGGTGATCACCGCGTCGGTGACGGGCTCGCCGAGGAACGCCTCGGCGTCGGCGCGCAGCTTCTGGAGGATCATCGCGCTGATCTCCGGCGGGGCGTACTGCGTGCCCTCGACCTCGACCCGCGCGTCGCCGTTCTCGCCCTGCACGACCGTGTACGGGACGATCGTCATCTCCTCGGAGACCTCGTCCCACTTGCGCCCCATGAAGCGCTTGATCGAGAAGATCGTGTTCTCGGGGTTCGTCACCTGCTGCCGCCGCGCGGGGGCGCCGACGAGCCGCTGGCCGTCCTTCGCGAACGCGACGACGGACGGCGTCGTGCGCCCGCCCTCCGCGTTCGGGATGACGGTCGGCTCGCCGCCCTCGAGGACGGCCATGCACGAGTTCGTCGTGCCGAGGTCGATGCCGATGGTCTTTGCCATTGAGCGGTGCTCCTTCCCTGATGCGTCTCAGATGGAAAATCTGAGTCAGATCATAGCAAGTTACGGACGATCAGCGGACGACCGCGATCAGCGCGCCGCCGGCGACGACGAGCGCGGCGCCGAGGACGAGACGCGGGCCGATTCGTTCGGAGCGGTGCAGGAGCAGCGCCGAGAAGATCACCCCGAACAGGGACTCCGTTGCGACGATCGGGGCGACGACCGAGACCGTGCCCCGGTAGAAGGCCTCGAAGAGTGCGACGTAGGAGAAGCCGACGAACGTCCCTGGGAGCAGCCATCGTGCAATGACCGCAGCCGGCCAGCGAACGCGGTTCCGCCGGCCGGCGACGAAGAGCGACGTGACGACGAGGCTCGCGGCGAGCATCGCCGCTCCTGCGGTCATCGAGGGGACGTCGGTGTCGAGCGAGAGGTGGCGCACGAGGTTGTCGCGCAGCGCGAACAGCGCGGCGCCGACGAGCGCAAGGGCGATCCCGATGCTGCGGACGTGACGGGGCCGTTCCGGCTCGAGCGCGAGGGCGATCCCGCCCGCGACGACGAGCAGCGCACCGACGAGGACGGCCGGTCCCGGCCGCTCGCCGAACCCCAGCACCGCGATCGTGACGGCGAACAGCGGCGCCATCCCGAACGCGACCGACGCCCTCGAGGCACCGGCCTCGCGAATCGCGACGGTGATGAAGAGGTTCGAGAGACCCGGAGCGACAGCCCCGGCGAGGAGGAAGGGCAGCAGGCCGTGGAGCGTGACGCCGCCCTGGGCCGCCGCTGCGATGCAGAGGACGGCGAACGTCGCGATCTGCATCAGCAGCGCTCCGACGGCGGCGGGCACGAGCGGTGGCACGAGCGCGAAGCGCACGGCGACGGGCATCGCCCCGAAGAGCGCCGCCGACGTGAACGCGAGTGCGACGGCGTCCACTACGACGGCCGCGGCGGGACGAGGCGGCGGAGAACCGAGGCCGCAGCAGGCTCGGCGAGGAGGATCCCGCCGAGCATCACCGCACAGCCGAGCCAGCCCGCCCAGCCGAGCCTCTCGGAGAGGAGCAGGACGCCGAACAGCGCGGCGAACGGCGCCTCCAGCGTGAAGACGAGCGCAGCGCGGGCGGCGGTCGCGCGCGACTGCACCCATGTCGCGACGAGGTAGCCGAGCGCGCCGGCGAAGACCCCGGTGACGACGAGCGCGTACCACGTCTGCGCGTCGTCGGGCGCCTCGACCTGGCCGGCGGCGACCGCGATCACGACGAACGTGGCGCACGCGACGCCCATCTGGAGGAACGTGAGCGCACGGGCGTCGTAGCGTGGCGCGAACCGCTCCATCGCGACGATCTGGCAGGACTGGGCGACCGCGTTGGCGAGCACGAGCACGTTCCCGACGACGGAGCCGCCCGGCATCCCGCTGATCAGGGCGAGGCCGACGAGCGCGAGCGCGACCCCACCCCACGCGGCCGCAGGCACGGGCGTGCGGAACAACGCAAGCGCGAGGATCGGCGTGAACACGACGTAGAGGCCGGTGATGAAGCCCGTGCTCGAGACCGTGGTCAGGTCGAGCCCGGCAGTCTGGAAGCCGTACGCGGCGGCGAGGAACCCGCCTGCGAGCAGCCCTGCGAGCCAGCCCGCACGTGGCAGCGAGCGAAGCGGCGCCCAGGCGAACGGCGCCAGCGCGATCCCGGAGATCGCGAACCTCACCGCGAGGAACGCAAACAGCGGGTAGGCGCCGACCGCCTTCTGGACGGGGACGAACGTGTACCCCCAGATCGCCGTGACCGCGACCAGCGCAAGGATCGGAGCTCTGGCGCGCGGCACCGCGCGAGGCTATCCGGGCGATCGGCCACCCGGCACCCCCGGATACGCTTGCGCTGTGCACCCCGTCGACACCCTCGGCCGCAATGTGCGCGATCTGCGCATCTCGGTCACCGACCGGTGCAACTTCCGCTGCACGTACTGCATGCCGAAGTCGGTCTTCGGGCACGAGTACCGCTTCATGGACCGCAAGGAGCTGCTCACGTTCGAGGAGCTCGAGCGGGTCGCCCGCGCGTTCGTCGCCCTGGGCGTCGAGAAGATCCGCCTCACGGGGGGCGAGCCGCTCCTCCGCAAGGAGCTCGAGGTGCTCGTCGGAAGGCTCGGCGCGATCCACGGGCTCGACCTGACGCTGACGACGAACGCCTCGCTGCTGGCCCGCAAGGCCGAGGCGCTCCGCGCGGCGGGGCTGGATCGGATCAACGTCAGCCTCGACTCGCTCGATGACGCGACCTTTCGCGCCATGAACGACGTCGACTTCCCGGTCGCGCGGGTGCTCGAAGGAATCGAGGCCGCCGCGGCCGCGGGCCTTCCCGTCAAGGTCAACGCGGTGGTCAAGCGCGGGGTCAACGACGACGGCGTCGTCGAGATGGCCCGCCACTTCCGCGGCACCGGTCACAGCCTGCGCTTCATCGAGTACATGGACGTCGGCGCGACGAACGGCTGGCGCCTGGATGACGTCGTCCCCGCCGCGGAGATCGTCGAGCGGATCGACGCCGCGTTCCCGCTCGAGCCGGTCGAAGCGGCCTACCGCGGAGAGGTCGCGCAGCGGTTCCGGTATCGCGACGGCGCCGGCGAGATCGGTGTCATCGCCTCGGTCACCCAGCCGTTCTGCGGCGACTGCACGCGAGCGCGCATCTCCGCCGAGGGAAAGCTCTACACCTGCCTCTTCGCCGTGCGCGGCACCGACCTGCGCGCGCTCCTGCGCGGCGGCGCGACGGACGACGAGCTCCGCGACGCGATCACGGGCGTCTGGTTGCGCCGCACCGACCGCTACTCGGAGATCCGCACCGAGCAGACGTCGGAGCTGCCGCGGATCGAGATGTCGTACATCGGCGGATAACCCGCAACACCATCGGCATCTACCCGGATGCGACGGGTGAAGGGCCGGCGCACACTCGCGTCAGCACCCACGGAAGGAGCCGCCAATGAGCGCGGACCTCACCACCACGTACCTCGGGCTCACGCTCGAGTGTCCGCTGATTCCCTCGTCCTCGCCCCTGACCGGAAGCCTCGCGTCGCTGCGTATGCTGGCCGAGCTGGGCGCCGGGGCGGTGGTGCTCCCGTCCCTGTTCGAGGAGGAGCTCACGAATGACAACGGCCCGGGCGCCGAGGTCTTCTGGTCGACTGACGACCGTCCGGGTGCCGCGGCGTCGTACATGGAGACGGTCGACCGGGGCCACCTCGACGCGTATCTCGACCTCGTGCGCGACGCGTCCCGCGAGCTCGAGATTCCCGTGATCGCGAGCGTCAACGGCAGCACCCCGGGAGGCTGGACGCGGGCCGCCGAGGCGCTGCAGCGGGCCGGGGCGTCCGCCGTCGAGCTGAACGTCTACGCGGTCGAGACCGATCCGTACTCGTCGGGCGCGGCGGTCGAGGAACGGACTCTCCGCCTCGTCCACGCCGTGCGCCACGCCGTGACGATCCCCATCGCGGTCAAGCTCTCCCCGTTCTACACCGCTCTCGCGAACGTCGCCCAGCGGCTGACCGACGCGCGGACGGACGGGCTCGTCCTGTTCAACCGCTTCGTCCAGCCGGACGTCGACGTGACAGCGCTCGCCGTGTCTCCCGAGTTCGAGCTGTCGCGGAGAGAGGAGCTGCGGCTCGCCCTGCGCTGGGTCGCGATCCTCCGCGGCCGTGTCGACGCGAGCCTCGCAGCGACTGGCGGCGTCCACACCACGGAGGACGCCGTCAAGGCGATCCTCGTCGGCGCGGACGCGGTGATGATGGCCTCCGCACTCCTGCTGGAGGGCCACGTCCGGCTCCGCGACGTGCGGGACGGCCTGGCAGCGTGGCTCGACGAGCACGACCTCGCGCTCGCGGACGCGCGGGGCAGGCTCAGCCAGATCGCGTGCGGCGACACCCGGGCGTACGAGCGCGCGCAATACGTCCAGGCGATCGGAGCGGCGAACGCGAGCTGAGCCCAGGCCCACTCGAGCGAGGTGGGGAACCTCCGTGCCGAGGTGCGAGATCGGCGTCACCTCAGAGGCGGCGCATTGGATGGCGGCCGAAGGGCGATTCACTCGCCCGGGAGGCCAGGCCAGCTCGGTCGGGTTGCCAACAAGAAAGGAGGGGGGCCCGTGGGGGAACCGTGGATTCCCCCACGCTACTCAGGCCCAGTCGAGCGGCTCGTACCCGCTTCCGACCGGAGCGGAGATGATCAGCACGTGGGCGACGTCGCCCGAGTCGTTGCGGACGGTCCGGCGCAGCTCCGGCGCGAGTCGCGCGAAGGAGCCCCGGCGCAGCGGATGGTCGACCCCCTCGACGACCATGACCGCGTCGCCGTCGAGGACGAGGAAGACCTCCTCGTGGTCGCGGTTGCTCTCGTCGTGCTCGGGGATCGACTCGCCCGGCGGCAACTCGACCTCGTTGACCCCGAACGAGCCGATGCCGAGCGACCGGCGCACGAGCACCCACTTGCCGTATGCCCGCTCGAGCTCCTCGTCGTGCTTGATCGTCAGCCCGTCCATGTGTGCCTCCCTGTCGCTCGACCGGGTGATCCTGCCACGCGGTTCAACCGGTGGACAGTCAGGCTGCCTCGATAGACTCGGGCCAGTGACGGGTTACGCGGAGGCACGCCGGCTGCCGCGTGGCTGGACGCACCTGCTGCTCCAGATCGCGGTGTGGTTCGGCTTTTACGCTGCGTATCAGGCTGCGCGCGGCGCGGCCGACCGCGGCGTGGGCGAGGCGTTCTGGAACGGCACGCTCGTGATCGAGACGGAGAACAGGCTCCGGATGTTCGTCGAGCCCGCGATTCAGAACTTCGTCGAGCAGTCCAGTGCGCTCGTCATCGCCACGACGTACACGTACTGGCTCTCGCAGTTCGCGGTGGTCGGCATCACGCTCCTGTGGGTCTATTTCCGCCACCACGAGCGGTTCGCGGACTTCCGCAACTGGCTCATCGGCGCGAACCTGCTCGGGCTCGTCGGCTACGTGCTGATGCCGACCGCGCCGCCGCGGATGTTCCCCGAGTGGGGCTTCACCGACACGCTCGCCGAGCTGAGCGGTGTCAACCAGCAGAGCGTCGCCTTCGCGGCGAACCCCTACGCGGCGATGCCGAGCCTGCACGCGATGGACGCGCTGATCGTGGGGCTCGTCATGGCAACCGTGTGCCGCTCGCGGGTCGCGAAGGTGCTGTGGCTCGTCTGGCCCGCCTGGGTCTCGTTCGCCGTGATGGGGACCGGCAACCACTTCTGGCTCGACTGCGCGGTGGGCTTCCTCCTCGCGATGCTCACGGGCCTGATCCTCTTCCGGGGTCGTCTGCGGCAGTTCCTCCCCGGCCTGTGAGCGACCCCGGCGACCCTGCCAGGGTCAACCAGTTAGACAGGGTCAAGCAGGAGTACACGGACGCGGCGCGCGAGATCCTGCGCCGTTCCATGCGCGGGGTCGCGCGGACGAAGCTCACGCCGGACATGCTCACGCTCGTCGGCGTGGCGCTCTGCCTCGCGGGCGCCGTGCTCGTCGGGTTCGAGACCCGGAACGAGTACCTCTGCTTCTGGCTCGGCGGCGTCCTCTTCGTCGTCGGCTCGATCGCCGACATCCTCGACGGCGCGCTCGCCCGGGCCGCGGGGAAGGGCACCGTGTTCGGCGCGTTCCTCGACTCGACCTTCGACCGGGTCGGCGAGGCCGCGATGCTTGCCGCGATCGGGCTCTCGTTCATGCACGATTCGAACGAGGTCGCGCTGATGGCGGCGTTCGCGGCGGTGATCGGCTCCTTCCTCGTCTCCTACACGCGGGCCCGCGCGGAGGCGCTCGGGCTCCGGGGCGACGTGGGGTTCGGCTCGCGCGTCGAGCGAGTCGTGCTGATCGGGGTCGGCCTGTTCGTCGCGCCGTGGGGCTGGCTCCAGTGGCCGATCTACCTCCTCGCGGTGCTGGCCTGGATCACGGTGGCGCAGCGGATCCTCTTCGTCCGCCGCCAGCTGCGCGAGCTCGCCGAGACGGCCTCGTAGCCCGTCCGCGGGTTGTCCTGCGTCCGCCCCGGTGCTATGACCGGCATGGTCACGAGGCGACCGGTCGATCGGAGGGACCATGCCACGTCGGGCTGCACGGTTGGGGGTCACGATCCTCGCCTGCTCCTGTGCGGCGGTGATCGTGCCCGCGGCAGCGCTCGCCTCAGAGCTCATCGGCCGCGACGCGACGAACGTGCGGCTGCAGGTCGACGCAACGGGACGCGCGCTCGTGACCTTCCGCTCCGCAGGGAGCACCCGCAGCGTCGTCGCCTGGGGCGCGATCAACGCCCGCGACCCCAGCAGGACGAAGCCGCAGGTCGCCTTCTCGCTCAGCCTCGGCGGCGGGATCGGCCCGAACGTCTGCGGAACCTACAAGGGGCCGCCGCTGGCCTGGCACGTCGCGGCCTGCACCACTCCCGACGGGACGCATTGGGCCGTGCAGGAGTGGCAACGCGCGCTGCCCAACTACGGCGCGAGCGCGTCGGGCGATCGAGCCGCCTGGGAGCTGCGTCTCTCGCACTGGTCGGGCCCGCTGCCGGTGCTCGAGATCTCGACGGACTGGTCGTACCGCCGCTTCCACCATCTCTACGGCCGGCTGACCTACCGGGGCAAGCCGGTGTTCGGGTTCCGCTCGACGCGCTACGGGGTCCCGCTCGACAGCTACGGGCGCAACGTCTACGTGGACACGTTCGGCGGCTACGGCGCGGGCTGGAAGCGCGTCAACAGCTTCCTCGCCCACAACTCGGGCGGCACGTTCTGCTACGGCTTCTACCCGCACGGCGGCGCCGGCACCGGCGAGGGGGCCCGCTACCGGGCCACGGTGATCGGCCCAGGGGTCGTCCCCGACGTCATGTGGCAGGGACCGGCTCCGGGCAGCTACGACGCAACGCGCGACGGCGAGGCGAACGAGGCGCAGCGTGCGCTCTTCGCCGGCGACCGGCTCTGCAAGATCAACTGAGCACGCGTCGCGACCAAGCGCTATAGTGCTAGCACTTTGGCTGCTAGCACTTCAGGACGGAAAGGCGTGCTCGTACGTGTGCCTGCCTCGCTCAAGGACGCACTGGTGCGTGAGACGGCGCGACGCGGCGCGAGCCTCAACGACGTCGCGGTCGGGATGCTCGCGGACGCCTTCGGGGTCCCGTACACGCCGACCGGCCGTCGGAGCGGGCTCCCCGGTGCGAGCCCCGTCGTTCTCCTCCGCATGCCGGAGACCCTCAAGCGGGAGATCCAGACCGAGGCCTTCCGCACCTCGACGAACACGAACGACGTGGTCGTCCACACGCTCGCGGACGGCCTCGGAATTCCCCACGACTCACGGAGCAGACGGTCGGTGCCCTTCGGCGGCGGCCGCGGAAAGGACCCCCGCATGGCTGAGCAGAGCAGCTCGCAGAACGGCTCGGCGCGCTCGAAGGAGAAGGTGCGCGTCGCGATCATCGGCGCCGGCAACTGCGCCAACTCCCTCCTCCAGGGTGTCGAGTACTACAAGGACGCGAAGCCCGACGAGACCGTCCCCGGGCTGATGCACGTCGACCTCGGCGGGTACCACATCTCGGACATCGAGTTCACGGCCGCCTTCGACGTCGTCAAGGGCAAGGTTGGCGTCGACCTCGCCGAGGCGATCTGGGCGTTCCCGAACGACACGATCAAGTTCTCCGACGTCCCGAAGACCGGCATCAAGGTCTCGCGCGGGATGACCCACGACGGGATCGGCAAGTACCTCTCGCAGGTCGTCGAGAAGGCCCCCGGCCCCACCGACGACGTCGTGAAGATCCTCAAGGACACGGGGACGGACGTCGTCGTCAACTACCTCCCGGTCGGCTCCGAGGCGGCGACGAAGTGGTACGCCGAGCAGATCCTCGAGGCGGGCGTCGCGATGGTCAACTGCATGCCGGTGTTCATCGCGCGCGAGCCGTACTGGCAGAAGCGCTTCGAGGAGGCCGGCTGCCCGATCATCGGCGACGACATCAAGTCGCAGGTCGGCGCGACGATCTCGCACCGCGTCCTGACGACCCTCTTCCAGGACCGCGGCGTCCACCTCGACCGGACGATGCAGCTGAACGTCGGCGGCAACTCCGACTTCCGCAACATGCTCGAGCGGGAGCGACTCGAGTCGAAGAAGATCTCGAAGACGAACGCGGTCACGTCGATGCTCGACTACGACATCGGCGCCGACAACGTCCACGTCGGCCCGTCCGACTACGTGCCGTGGCTGACCGACCGCAAGTGGGCGTACATCCGGATGGAGGGCTCGTCGTTCGGCGACGTGCCGCTCAACGTCGAGCTCAAGCTCGAGGTGTGGGACTCTCCGAACTCGGCCGGCATCGTGATCGACGCCGTCCGGCTCGCGAAACTCGCGCTCAACAACGGGATCGCCGGCGCCCTCGAGGCCCCGTCGAGCTACCTGATGAAGTCGCCGCCCGTGCAGATCGTCGACAGCGAGGCCCGTGACAACACCGAGCGCTTCATCACCCAGAACGCGCTGAAGACGGGCAAGAAGGCGAAGGCCGCCGCAGCCTGAACCGTATCCCGGGGCGCCGGCGCAGCCGGCAGCCCGCTTCAGGGATGTGCCTGGGGCCCGGCAAGCCGGGCCCCAGGAGTTTGCGGCGTGCGTTCCGCGCAAGCGGAACGCACGCTCGCACGCAAGAGGACCGGCCGCGGCCGCTCCCGAATCTCGGGCGCCGGCGCAGCCGGCAGCCCGCTTCAGGGATGTGCCTGGGGCCCGGCAAGCCGGGCCCCAGGAGTTTGCGGCGTGCGTTCCGCGCAAGCGGAACGCACGCTCGCAGGAAAGAGGACCGGCCGCGCCCGCGGGGATTCCCGCGGCCGCGGCCTACAATCGAAACCCGTGGCGCTCCGGATCTGCCTGGTGACCCCGCATGCGTGGTCGGTGCCGCACGACACGAACGAGCACGTTGCGGGCGTCGCCGCGGCTCTCCGCGGGCGGGGTCACGACGTCGTGGTCCTGGCTCCGTCTTCGCGATCCGCCGACCTCGTCGCGGGTCGGCGCGCGCTGCAGGAGGGACGGCTCCAGGACGTCGTCGCCCTCTCGCGAGCCGTGCCCGTCTCGCCGCGCTCCGCGGTCGGGATCCCCGTCGGCGTGCGTGCGAACGTGGCGACCGCTCTCAGGCGCGGCGACTTCGACGTTGTGCACGGCTTCGACCCGGCGATGCCTGGGCTCTCGTACGTCGCGCTCCTCGAGGCCGAGACGACGACGGCTGCGACGTTCGTCGACCCGGAGCGGCTCGGCTTCCCGGCGAGGCGCAACCACCGCGACCGGCTCCTCGCACGGATCGACACGCTGCTTGCGACCTCCGACGAGGTCGCCACACGCGCGGGAGAGCGATTTCCCGGGGCGTTCACGGTCGTCCCGCCCGGGGTCGACCTCGATCTCTTCCGACCCGCCCGAAAGCGCAACCTCGTCGCGATCGAGACCTCGGCGGCCGGGCTGGCCGTCGTCCGCTCGGCGCTACGCGCGCTTCGCTCGATGCCCGGCTGGGAGGCAGTGCTGCTCCGCACGGTGCGGCTCGCGGCGCGGCCGTCGATCCCGATCAGGCTCCGCGACCGCATCCACGTCCGCACCGCCGTCTCTGCGTCCGCGCGTTCGGAGCTGCTCCGCCCGGCCGCGATCGTCGTCCCCTCGCCCGAGGGACTGCGCCGGCTCCGCGAGGAGGCGGCCGCCGCGGGCTGCGCGCTCGTCGAGCCGCCGGGCGTCCTCGCGCAGCCGGAGCTGGCCGCTGCCGCGCTCCTCCGCCTCGCCGAGGACCGCGACGCGCGCGAGCGCGATGCCGCCGCACGCCGCGCGAGTGTCGCCGACGCGAGCTTCGCCGACGTCGCGGAGCAGCTCGAAGGGCTGTACTCCGCGGCCGCGCGCCGCCGCCGCCCGGCCCGGACGCACGAGACCGAGCCGCTTGCCGACCGGGAATGGATCGTCGCCGACCTGCACATGCACACGAACCACTCGCACGACTGCTCGATCGAGCCGGCCGCGCTGCTCGACCACGCGGAGGCCGAGGGGCTCGGCGCGATCGCGGTGACCGACCACAACGTCTTCACGGGCGCGCTCGAGGCGGTCGAGCTCGCGCGCGGCCGCGAGCTGATCGTGATCCCGGGCGAAGAGGTCAAGACCGACCGCGACGGCGAGGTGATCGGCCTCTTCCTCCAGAGCGAGATCCCTCGCGGGATGACGTTCGCCGACACCGTCGCTGCGATCCGCGAGCAGCAGGGGGTCGTCTACGTCCCCCATCCGTTCGACCGCATGCACTCGATCCCGGCGCCGGCGACGCTGCACGGCCACCTCCCGGAGATCGACGTGCTCGAGGTCTACAACGCGCGTCTCCTGTTCGACGCGTACAACGACGAAGCCCTCCGCTTCGCGCGGAAGTACGGGCTGCTGGCAGGCGCCGGCTCGGACGCGCACGTGCTCCAGGGCGTCGGCACCGGCGCGCTCCGGATGCGGCGGTTCGACGGCCCCGAGGAGTTCCTCCTCTCTCTGCGCACGGCCACCGTCCTGCGGAGACCGAAGTCGCTCGCGTACCTCCAGTCGCTCAAGTGGGTCGCCCAGGCGCGTGACCGGCTGGCGCCGTCCCCCCGGTAGAGGAAGCACGCCGAGCGCCCCCGAATGAGTGAAACGATGGCGAGCCCCGACGAGCGGCCTTCGCGGACTCCCGGCCGGTCGGCGGCGAAGCAGTCGACCGGCAACGAGATCCAGGAGCGGTATCTCCGCCGGGCGATCTCGGAGATCAACGAGCTCGGCGACGAGCTCCTGGCGCTCGGCGACGAGCTGCACGTGCCCGTCCTCGGGAGCGGGCACCCGCTCGGAGACGTCTTTCTGCTGAAGCACCGGCCGGCGGCGAGCGAGATCCAGGAGGGAGTCGCGTTCTTCGGGCGGTCGGGTCAGGCGCTCCTCAAGTCGCTCCAGCGCCTCGATGTCGATCCGCTCGCGATCTACGGGACGAACTGCTTCAAGTTCGGGACGGAGGACTCGGCCGATGCGCGCGGGTGGCTGACGCGGGAGCTCCACATCGTGCAGCCGCGCCTCGTCGTCGCGATGGGCGACGAGACCGTCTCGTTCCTCGACGAGCTCGCGTTCCCGCTCTCCGAGCGGCTCGACGCGCAGCGCCCCGGCGAGCTCCAGCGGTTCACGCCGACGATCGACGCGCTCGTCACGCCCGACATCGACGCGTCGCTCGACGAGCAGTCGGCGAAGACGAGCTTCTGGAACGCGTTCAAGACGCTCGGCACGTGGTGGGCCGAGCTGCCACCGTACTGAGCGCGCGACGGACGGGCTGGCCGCTCGCCGGGCTCCTCGCGGCGCTCGTCGCGTGGGACGCGCTCGCCTCCTCCCTGCCCGGCCTCTCCGAGGGCCTCGACGTCGTCCTCGTCGCGACGGTCCTCATCCCCGCGGCCTTCGCCGTTCCGTGGCTCCTGCTGCCGGTCGCGGACGGGCGCTTCCTGCTCCCGGGCGCCCTCGGGCTCGTCGCGACGTGCGTTCTGCTCGACCTCGCCGGTCTCGGCGCGGGGTTCAACGTCGCGAAGCTCGTCACGTTCACGCTCCTCGGGCTCTGGTTCCTGCGTCTGTTCGAGGAGCTTTCGTGGGTGGTGCTCGTCGCGGCGCTGATCCCGTGGGCGGACATCTTCTCGGTGTACCGGGGCCCCACGCGGGAGGTGATCGAGGAGCGGCCGGGCGTCTTCGAGCGGATCGCGGTCGAGTTCTCGATCCCGGGCGAGGACGCCGCTGCGCGGATCGGGCCGCCTGACGTCTTCTTCTTCGCGCTCTTCCTCGCCGCCGCCGCCCGGTTCGGGCTCCGGGCGGGTGCGACCTGGCTCGGGATGACGCTCGGTCTCTCGTTGACCTTGCTCGCGACGTACGCGTTCGGCGTCGCCGGGTTGCCTGCGCTGCCCGGGATCGCGCTGGGCTTCCTTCTCCCCAACCTCGACCTGCTCTGGCGGGCGCTCCGCGAGCGGAGCGCGCCGCCGAGCAGCGGATCAGCGGACGGCTGACTTCAGCAGTTCTTCTTCGTCCACGCCTCGATGTGGGCGGCCGCCTGCTGCACCTCCTGGGAGTCGAGCGTCGTCGCGAGCTTCTGCAGCTTTGCCAGCGTCGCTGCGTCCGGCGTCCCGCTCGAGAGGTCGGCGCCCTGGAGCGCCTCCGCGATCTTCTGGAAGTTCTGCGCGAGCACCTGCCAGTCGGCCTTGATCTCGTCCGGCACCTGGTCGGCGAGCTCGTCGAACAACCGGGACACGTTCGCGACACCGGTGTCCTGACCGCCCATCGCGGCCGCCAGCTTCGAGCCGAGGCCCGCGAGCTCGGCGCACTTCCCGGTCAACGCCGCCATGCCGGAATCGTCGGTCGTCGTCTCTTCGGTCGTCGTCGTCTCTTCGGTGGTCGCCTCGGTCATCGTCTCTTCGGTGGTCGTCTCGGCGGCCACCGTCGTGGTGTCGCTGCTCGCCTCGTTCGAGCTCCCGCCGCAGCCTGCAGCGACGAGCGCCAGCGCGGCGACGAGCAGCGCCGCCAGCTTTCGTGCGTTCATGTGGTCCCCTTCGATCGTCGACGCCGCCCTCACTGCCGCGCGGCGTCTGCATTCTGCGCTTCCGTCCGGCCGGATGGAAGAACGAGCGAGGAGACGCTCTCGATGTGCGGCGTGTGCGGGAACATGTCGACGGGGGTGCAGCGCTCGAGCCGGTAGCCGAAGTCGTCGCGGAGCACTGCGAGGTCGGACGCGAGCGTGGTCGGGTTGCAGGAGACGTAGACGAGCCGCGGCGCCCGGAGCGCGCCGGTCCGTCGAAGCGCCTTCCCGGCGAGCCCGGCCCTCGGCGGGTCGACGACGACGACGTCGGGCGGCCCCGCCTTCTCCTGGAGCTCTTCGAGCGACTGACCGACGTTGCCGGCGAAGAAACGGGCGTTCTCGATGCCGTTCGCGGCGGCGTTCTCGATCGCGCAGGCGACAGACTCCTCCGAGATCTCGACGCCCCAGACGGCCGCCGCCTCGCGCGCGAACGAGAGCCCGATCGTGCCGGTGCCGCAGTAGAGGTCGAAGACGGTCTCTGTCCCCGTCAGGCGCGCGGCATCGCGGGCGAGGCCGTAGAGGCGCTCGGCCATCGCGGTGTTCGTCTGGAGGAACGCGTTCGGGCGGATCCGGAAGCGGAGGCCGCAGAGCTCCTCCTCGATCCACTCCTCGCCCCACAGGAGGCGGCTCGGGAGGTTCGTCACCTCGGCGGGCCGGTCGTTCACCGCCCAGTGGATCGACCGGACCTCGGGGAACGCGGTGAGGGTCTCGACCAGGAAGTCCGCGTCGAAGCGCTCGCCTGGCGCCGTGACGAGGAGGACGAGCGCCTGGCCCGTGTTCCGGCCCTCCCGCAGGACGAGATGCCGCAGGTAGCCGGTGCCCGTCTCCTGGTCGTACGCCTCGAGCCCCTCCTCCCTCGCCCAGCGCTTCACCGCCTCGCGGATCGCATTGCCGACGTCAGTCGTGAGCAGGCACTCCTCGACGTCGATCACCTCGTCCCAGCGTCCCGCGCGGTGGAAGCCGAGGACGAGCCCTTCCTCGGTCGGGGCGAACGAGTACTCGAGCTTGTTGCGATAGCCGTACTGCCGGTCGGCGGGCACGATCGGCTCGACCGGCGGCTCCGTGAAGCCGCCGAGGCGGACGAGCGCGTCGTGCACCTGTGCCTCCTTCGCGGCGAGCTGCTTCTCGTAGGCGTAGTCCTGGAACCGGCACCCCCCGCAGACACCGAAGTGGCGGCACGGCGCCGCGACGCGATCCGGCCCCGGCTCGAGCAGCGCCGTCCGCGTCGCCTCGGCGAAACCGCGCTTCACCTTCGTCGCCCGGGCGCGCACGAGGTCACCCGGCAGCCCACCGCGGACGAACACGACGAAGCCGTCGAGCCGCCCGACCCCGTTCCCGCCGTACGCGAGCGAGTCGACGCGCAGCTCGACCTCTTCTCCGGTGCGAATCGGGGCGGCCACGGCCCGAGGGTAGCCGCCTACTGGAGAACGGAGAGGTGGACCGACCGGGTGCGCGGGCCGTCGAACTCGCAGAAGAAGATTCCCTGCCACGTCCCGAGCGCGAGCGTGCCGTCATCCCGGAGCGGGACGAGGACGCTCGGCCCCATGAACGACGCGCGGATGTGCGTCGGCGCGTTCTCCTCCCCCTCCTCGACGTGCTGCCAGGGCCAGTCCGACGGCACGATCCGCTCGAGCGCCGCCTCGAAATCGCGCGCGACCATCGGGTCCGCGTGCTCGTTGATCGTCACGCCCGCGGTGGTGTGTGGGACGTAGACGAGCACCGCCGAACCCTGCTCGCCCGCGACCGCCTCCTGCACGAGGCGCGTGACGTCGACGAGCTGGCTCTGCCGCTCGGTCCGGAGCGTGAGGGTCTTCACGCGCGCGCCTGGTTCAGAGCGCTCCGCCGGCCGCAGGCGGGGCGCTCGCCTCGACGCCCTGGTCGCCGACCGTCTCTCGCGCGAGGAAGTTCTCGACGTGCATGACGTCGTCCATCGAGCGGGTGACGACGTCGAGCAGCGAGGACATCGACGAGACCTCCTCGCGCTGCTCCTTCAGGAACCAGTGCATGAACTGCTCGGCGACGAGGTCGACCTCGTCACGCGCCGTCAGGGCCAGCTGCTGGATCTGACCCGTGACGCGCTTCTCCTGCTCGAGCGCCAGGTGCACGGGCGCCGCGACGTCGGAGAACGAGACCTGCGGCGCCTCGACGGCGGGGATCACGACCTCCTCGTCGGCGTCGACGAGGTACTGGACCATCATCATCGCGTGATTCCGCTCTTCCACCGCCTGGCGGTAGAAGTGCGCGGCGAGCTGCGGCAGCGTCTGCGCGTCGTAGTAGACGGCGATCGCGATGTACTGCTGCGACGCACCGAACTCGTACGCGATCTGTTCGTTGAGGGCATCCGTGAAGCGCGACATGCAGTGACTCTAACGCGCCCCGGAACGACGGAGACGGCCCGAGGCCGCCTCCGTCGAGCACGCCGATGCGTCGGATCACTCCACCGACGCGGCCTCCAGATCGGGCTGTGTCGCCTCGACGGCGATGCGCCGCGGCTTGGCCTCCTCGGGCTTCGGCACGTGGACCTCGAGCACGCCGTCTCGGTACGACGCCGTGATCTTCGAGTCGTCGGTGCCGGCCGGCAGGCCGACGGCGCGGACGAACGACCCGTGCCGCCGCTCGAAGCGGTAGAAGCGGTCGCTCTGCTCCTCGACCGCACGCTCGCGCCGGCCCGAGACCGTGAGGGTGTCGTCGTGCGCCTCGACGGTGATCTCGTCCTCGCGGACGCCGGGCACGTCGAAGGCGTAGACGAGCTCCGCCTCGGTCTCCCAGACGTCGAGCGCGGGTGCCCAGCTCTGCGGCCGCGCGCCGGACTCGAAGAGCCCGCTCATCAACCGGCTGACCTCGCCCTGCAGGCCGGTCAGGTCGCGAAACGGCTCCCAGCGAACAAGTGTGGTCATGTCGATCCTCCTTATCGTGATTTCAGCATGAACGTTATCAATAATCTCAGCGGATGTCTATCAAGTCCTCGCGAAGTAGCATCGCTCCATGGCAGACCTCGATATCCCCGACACGCTGAAAGGACGGAGCCTCACGCGGATCTCCGCCTGGAGCCCGGACGAGCTCGAGCTGACACTCGGTCTCGCCCGGGAGCTGAAGGTCGAGCGGGCTCGGCGGAAGGAGCTCCGGATCCTCCCCGGCCGCACCGTGGGGCTGATCTTCCGCAAGCCGTCGACACGCACCCGGATCAGCTCGGAGGTGGGGATCGCGGAGCTCGGCGGGATGGCGCTGTACGTGCCCGCCGCCGACCTCCAGCTCGGGCGGGGCGAGTCCACCCGGGACACCGCGCTCGTCCTCTCCCGGTTCTTGAGCGCGATCGTGATCCGCACGTTCGAGCAGTCCGAGGTCGAGGACTACGCGGAGCACGCCACGATCCCGATCGTGAACGGCCTCACCGACGCGTCACACCCACTCCAGGCCCTTGCGGACGCGCTGACGATCCGCGAGCGCTTCGGCGCGCTCGCCGGCATCCGCGTGGCATACCTCGGCGACGGCAACAACGTCTGCAACTCGCTGATGCGCATCGCCGCGCGGACCGGGATGGAGATCGTCGTCGCGTGCCCCGAGGGCTACCGGCCCCGCCCGGAGGTCGTCGCGGCCTGCCGGGAGGACGCGAACTCGAGCGGCGCCACGCTCGAGCTCGTCGACGACCCGCGCGAGGCGGTCGCCGGCGCGCAGGTGCTCTACACGGACGTCTGGACGAGCATGGGACAAGAGGCCGAGCACGACCGGCGGCTGCGCGATCTCGCGCCCTTCCGGCTGGACGAGGACAAGCTCGCGCTCGCGGCCTCGGACGCCGTGGCGATGCACTGCCTGCCCGCGCACGTGGGCGAGGAGATCACCGACGGGGTGCTCTACGGTGAGCGCTCAGCCGTGTGGGACCAGGCCGAGAACCGGTTGCACGTCTACAAGGCCGTGCTCGCGCTCACGGTGCGCTGATGGGCTTCGACGACGTCGTCCGGGCGGCTCTCGACGAGCTGCCGAGCGAGATCGCAGCCGGGCTACGGAATGTCGCGGTCGTCGTCGAGGAGGAGAATGCCGAAGACCCCGACCTCTACGGGCTCTTCGAGGGCGTCCCCCTGACCGAGGGAGGCCCCGACGCAGGAGACCTCCCGAACAGGATCGCGATCTACCGGCGCCCGCTCGAGGCCGACTTCCCGGACGAGGACGAGCTGCGCGACGAGATCCGCATCACCGTGCTCCACGAGCTCGGGCACTACTTCGGGCTCGACGAGGACCGGCTCGCGGAGCTCGGCTACGAATGACGACCTTTCTCGACGTCCTCACCTGGCTGGCCCTGGCCGCGGGAGCGCTCGTGGTGGGCGTCTTTCTCTTCGCCCGGCGACGTTAGAGGAGCCGCGATTGTGGGAATGCCGGAACCCGTGGAGACGTTTCCCCTGCCATGAACATCATTCCGCGGATCCATGATCAGATCGAAGAGCTGAGCGAACGGCGAGTCACGCTGTGGAACTCGCTCTCGCAGGGCCGCGACCCCGCGATCGTCGAGGAGATCAAGGCTCTCGACGCCCAGCTCGAGGAGTTGTGGGAGGCGCACCGCGCCGAGCGGGCACGCATCCGGTTCGGCGAGCGGGACGACATCGTCCGTCGCGCACGTGCCGAAGAGCGTCTGGAGCGGGCCGCCTAGAGCGCGGCCCCTCCGCTTTTCGCAGGGAAACCGCCTCGTTCGCCGTACCATGTGCCCGTGCTCGGACGCCGGGTCGAGACCGACGACGCCCTCATCCGGGAGCGGGAGACGCTCGCGGAGCAGCGTGCTGCACTGGACGACCTGAAGCGTCAGCTGAGCGAGCGCGTCGCCGCGGTCGCGGAGCGCGAGCGCGAGCTGCGCGCGGCCCTCGCCCAGGTCGCCGCCGGCAAGTCACCCGGAGTCGCGCTGCCGGCGGTGGTGTCACCGGAGGCAGACAGGCTCGCAGCACGCGCGGCCGCCCTCGCCGAGCGTGAGCGTGCGCTCGGAACGCGCGAGGCCGCGCTCGAGGCGACCGCGACGAACGGCTCGGGCGACGCGAGCTCGGCTGCGATCGCCGAGCTGACCGCGGCGCTGGAGGCGCGTTCGCGTGAGCTCGACGCACGCGAGCGCGCGCTCGAGGATCGCGAGCGCATTCCGCCCGACCCCGAGGGGCTCCGGCTCGCGCAGATCGAGGCGCGGCTCGACGAGCTGCGCGCGGCGGAGGAGGCGTTCCTCCGCACCCGCCGCGAGCTCGCCGAGCACACCGACGCGATCTCCGCGCGAGAGCAGCTCCTCGCCCAGCGGGAGCGAGAGCTCGACGAGCGGGAGGACGGTTGGGGCGGCCCCGACCTGCACGAGCTCGAGTCCCGGCTGCGCCGGCTCGAGACCCAGCGCCAGGCGGCGCAGGCGGGCAGCTTCAGCGGCGGCTTCCGCCGTCTCGAGCAGGAAGGCACGCGCCACCCACCGTCACAGTGACCCGGCCCCGCGAGCTCACTCGCGACGGGCGGGGCGCGCGCAACGCACGACCGCCCGTCACGAGCTGCTCGGAGCCGACGCAGGCGGCTCAACGCGTGGCCGGTCCGACAGGCCCTGGCTTCACGCGCACGGCGACCACGACCGCCGTCGCGAGCAGGGCACCGAGCCCGAATGCGATGCCGATCTGCGACCAGTCCGTGTCGCTCGAGCCGGTCGCCTCGGACGCCTTCAGGGTCGGAGCCTGAGCCGGCCGCTGCGCGGCGACGACCCGGCGGTCCGCGCCGTAGTCCGCACGCGGCGTGAACACCTGCGGGCCGGCATCCGCCGCGGCAGTCGGCGTGGACCGCAAGGCACCCTCCTCGGGCCGCGGCGCCGCGGAGCCGAGCCGAGTCGGAGTGGACCGCAAGGCACCCTCCTCGGGGCGATCCGGGGCCGCTCCGGGGCTTGCCGCTGCGGTGAGAGCGAGCGCTGCCATGACCGGAGCGACGAGTGAGGTCTTGGAGAACATGGCCGTTCGACTCCTTCCCGTGACGCCTGAGCGCCACGCTGGACGTATGGGAAGACGCGCCACGCGCGATATCGCGCGCACGCCGGTGAGCATGCGGCCGCACCAGAGGTAGAGCCGGAGCACCGAGGTCACGAGGAAGAGGAGCACGAGGCCGAGGATCACGCCGGCCCAGAGCACCCTCCGCCTGAACCACCAGCGCCTCATGCCGTCACGGCCTCGCGTCGCGTCCGGTCCTCGGACGTGTAGGTCGGCCGGAAGCCCGCGAGACGGCCGAGCGGTGCGCCTAGCGCCAGGCCGATCCACTGCACCCACGCCGGCGGGAACGGAAGCCTGACGGTGTCGAAATGGCGCCGGGCGATGACCGCCAGGCGCAGCGGGTTCGGCATGCCCTTGCCGTTCGTCTTGCCGTCGGCAGCGAGCGAGAACATCGTCTCGATCAGCTGCTCGAACTCGAGCGCGGGCCGAATCTCACAGCGGAAGTGCGCCTCGCACTCCCCCGCGTTCCAGAACTGGTGCTTTCTCCCGGCGGGGACGAGGACGACGTCCCCGGGGCCGGTGGGCAACTCCTGCCCGTCGACCTTGAACATGAGCGAGCCGTCGAGGATCTCGAAGCGCTCGGACTGGAACGGATGGACGTGCGCCTTCGCGACGAACCCCGACGGGCGCACGAAGCAGTCGATCATGACGGCCTCGCCGTTCGTCTCCACCGAGGTGGCGCGAAAGACGATTCGCTCGCCGGTGACGGGGTTCTCGATGGTGTCGCCTGCGTGGAGCATCCCACTCTCCCTCCTGCGTCGAGCGGCCTCTTGCCGCGGTGTCGAATCACTCGACTCGACGCTACGACGGGCGGCCGTGCAGCACATCGGCGGCACTGCGGAGATCGCCTCGGTGCGAGCCGGGAAGCGCATCTCGGTGCCAGCACCTATTGCGATCGGAGGCGGAGAGGCGAACTATGTCCTGGATGAGAGGGCTCCGGATCGCCGCGTGCGCCGTCGCTGCCGCGTCGTTCCTCTTCCTGGGACTGAGAGCGTTCGGCGTGGGAGACATCAACGACGACATCCCGTCGTGGCTCATCCCGTTCATCGCGATCGCGTGGCTCGCACCGGTGGTCGTGGGGCTGCTCATCGCGATCCGTCAGCCGCGGAACCGAATCGCCTGGATCCTCCTCCTGGGCGGGTTCGTGCTGACTTTGCAGCTCCCGGTCGCGCTGCTCGCCGGCAAGGGCTGGACGCTCCAGATGGACCGCTCGAGCTGGCCTCTGCTCTATGCGTGGCCCATCGCCGTCGCCTACGTCTTCCCGGATGGGCGGCTGCTCTCTCCCCGCTGGCGCTGGGTCGCGGCAGCGGGAGCCGCGTGCTTCGTCGCGTTCATGGCGCTCGCAATGCTCGACCCGACGCCGTTCGACGGAGAGGCCGCGGCAGTCGCGAACCCGCTCGCAAACAACGCCGTCGGAACCTGGCTCAACGAGTCCAAGGTGGGATCCGTCTGGTTCGTGCTCTGGCTCGGGATCCTCGCGAGCCTCGTCGTCGGCGTCGTGGCCGTGCGCCGACGGCTGCGCCGGGCGACCGGAATCGAGCGGTTGCAGACGATGTGGCTGGCCTGGTCCGCTGCGCTCGTCCCAGTAGGACTGTTCATGTGCGGGCTGTTCGGGTTCGTGCTCGGCGACTCGCTGATCGACTGGATCCTGTTCCCGTTCCTGCTCCTCACGCAGGCGGCGGTTGCGGCGTCGATCGGAATCGCAGTCTTCCGGTACCGGCTCTACGCGATCGAGCGCCTCGTCAACCGCACGCTCGTCTACCTGACGCTCACGGTGGCGCTGCTCTCCACGTACGTCGGCGTCACGGTTGCGTTCGGCGTCTTCGTGGGACGCGGGTCCGCCTGGGTCACGGCCGTCGCGACGCTCGCGGTCGCCCTCGCGTTCCGGCCACTCCGCGCGCGCGTCCAGGATCTCGTCGACCGCCGATACAGCCGGGCGCGGTACGACGGGGTCCGCCGAATTCGTGCGTTCGAGGAGGACGTCCGCGAAGGGCGCCGCGCGGCGGAGGAGATCGAGTCGGAGCTCGCACTCGCTCTCCGCGACCCGACGGCGAGCCTGCTCTTCTGGCTACCGGCGAGCGAGACGTACGCCGACGCGTCCGCGAGGCTCGTTGCCGAGGCGCCGGACGACGGGCGCGCGCACACCGAGATCCACCGCGAAGGCGCCAGGACCGCGATGCTGCTGCACGACGCGTCCCTGCTCCAGCAGCGCGACCTGGTCCACGGCGTCCTGGCGGCGGCCGCGCTCTCGGTCGAGATGGCACGGCTTCGGGTCGAGGTTCGTCACCAGCTCGCCGAGGTCGAGGCATCTCGTGCCCGCATCGTCGAGGCGGGCTACGAGGAGCGCAGGCGCCTCGAGCGAGACCTGCACGACGGCGCCCAGCAGCGGCTCGTCTCGCTCGGCGTCCAGATCCGTCGCCTCCAGCGGTCGCTCCCCCGCTCCGCGGACATCCTCTCGCCTGCGCTCGACCAGATCGTGGGCGAGGTGGGAGCTGCGATCGCCGACCTCCGGCAGATCGCGGCCGGCGTGCGGCCCGCGCGCCTCGACGACGGGCTCGCGGCGGCGCTTCGCGACCTGGCGAGGTCGTCTCCGATCCCGGTCGACGTCGAGGTCCCCGTCGGCCGTGTCGCCGCGAGCATCGAGGCAGCTGCGTACTTCGTCGCGTGCGAGGCGCTGACGAATGCCGTGAAGCACGCCGCGGCCTCGAAGGTCGCCGTCCGGGCCGTCCGGGAGAACGGCACGCTGCTCGTAAGCGTGTCGGACGACGGCGTCGGTGGTGCGGTCGTCCGCCGGGGCTCCGGGCTCGCCGGGCTGCAGGACCGCGTCGCCGCCCATGGCGGGACGCTGTCGGTCACGAGCGCGCGAGACGGTGGCACGAGGGTCGAGGTGGCGATTCCGTGCGACTCGTGATCGCGGAGGACACCGCGCTTCTCCGCGAGGGGCTCGCGGGCTTGCTCGAGGATGCAGGGCACTCGGTCGTCGCGCGCGTCGGTGACGCGGACTCTCTTCTCGCGGTCGTCGCCGAGCACGAGCCCGATCTCGCGATCGTCGACGTGCGGATGCCCCCGACCTACGAGGACGAGGGCATGCGGGCGGCCGTCGACATTCGGCGCATGTTTCCCGCGACCGCCGTGCTCGTCGTCTCCCAGCACGTCGAGAGCCGGCACGCCGTCGAGCTGGTGAGCTCAGGCGGCGGCTTCGGCTATCTCCTCAAGGATCGGGTGCTCGACGTCGACGACTTCCTCGAGGCGGCCGCTCGTGTGAGCGCCGGCGGGTCGGCGCTGGATCCGGAGGTCGTGAAGCAGCTGCTCGCGCCGCCGGAGGACGACGCCCTCGCGGACCTGACGCCTCGCGAGCGCGAGGTGCTCGGCCTGATGGCGGAAGGCAGGACGAACGCGGGAATCGCCAGGCAGCTGTGGCTCACCGAGAAGACGGTCGAAACGCACGTGAGCTCGATCCTGGGCAAGCTCGGCCTTCCCCTCGACGGCGACACGCATCGGCGCGTGCTCGCCGTCGTGACGTACCTTCGCGGCGCGTCGCCCGCGTAGCGCGCCGGGGACGCGCCGACGCGAGGGGCTAGACTTCGTCCTCCCGGGGCGTTAGCTCAGTTGGGAGAGCACCAGCTTTGCAAGCTGGGGGTCGCCGGTTCGAGCCCGGCACGCTCCATCAGCATCCATCGACGTTTCCGGCCACTCGTCCTCGTCCGAGCCGTCGCCTCCGAACACCTCCCCAACAGTCGCCGCCCCGAGATACAGGTCGAGCGCCATTGCCGCCTCCGCCGCAGCGCCCGGATACAGGTGCCCGTAGCGCTGGAGGACGAGCCGTGCGTCCCCGCACCTTCCCGCTCTTCGGACGACCTACTCGCCCGGCGTTGCCCGTCACGGCCACCGTGATCGCCGCGCCGTCCAGATCGACGTTCGACGCCGTCAGCGCAAGGAGGTCACCACGCCAAAGCCCCGACAGCGCGTAGCACCTCCGGTGCAATACCCCTAATCGCCAGGCGGCCGGGGCTCTCCCTTGTCTTGGCGACGAACCTCGCGGAGGTCGCCGGTGCAGGACGCTCGGGCAGCCCCCGTCCTGTTGCCAGGGTGCTACACGTAGTCAAGTCCGCACGGTTGGCCCGCCGCTCCGCGACGTGACAAGGATCGCACCGAGCGCGATCACCATCACGACGGCCGCGTAGCCAAACGCCGCCTCTGGCGATACGGCCGTGTAGATCACCCCGACGACCGCGCTCGCAGCGAGGTTGCCGAAACTCTGCACGGCCGCGAGGAGGCCGAACGCCGACCCGCGAATCGTCTCCGGTGCCAGTGTCGCCACAGCGGCATGCTCGGCAGTCTCGACGAGGCCGATACCAACGCCGGCCACCGCAAAGGCTCCGCCAAGCAGAACGATGCTGCTCGTGTCCATGGCGAACCCGGCATACGCAAGAGCGAAGCACCCGACACCGACCGCGAAGACCCGCACCATGCCCCGCCGATCCCCGTGCCGCCCGCCGGGGACGCTGACCACCGTCGCGGCGATGTTGTAGACGACATAGAGCCCGATGGCGATCTTCACTGCCGCGTCGTGGTCGTGCTCCTGGTCGAGCGCGTCCGTCGCGCGGAGAATCATCAGCGTTGCCGCCATGTTCGCCGCCTCGAACAACGACACCCCGACGAAGAAGCGCCCGAGCCGCCCACGCAGCACCGGCCGAACCTGGAACCGCAACGGACGACGCTCCTTCGACGTTGGTCGGGGTGTGTGGCGAATCGCGTACGCGATCGCGGCCACCGCGAGCAGCCCCGGGATTATCGAGAGCAGGATCGCCGTTCGGACGCTGAACGCCGCGACGAGAGCCAGGGCGAGGAGCGGCCCGCCGATAGCGCCGAGGTTGTCCATCGCGCGCTCGAACCCGTAGGCACGGCCATAGCTCCCCGCTGGCACGACGTCCGCCATGAGCGCGTTCCGAGACGGGACGCGTAGACCTCTTGCCGCCCACGCTCCCGCCCGCAGTACCCCGACCTGCCACGCCGACGTTGCGACGCCGACCAGCCCGGATAGAACAGCCGTCGCGGTATAGCCGCCGACTGCCGCGGAACGACGCCGATGCGGATCGTCTGCGATAGGCCCGCCCGCGAACCGTGCCACCCCGGCCAGACCGTCGGACACCCCCTCGATAAGCCCGAGTGCGCTAGCCGGCGCCCCCAGAGTCGACGTGAGCAGACTCGGCAGAAGAGATGTCGGTACCTCGTGCCCGAGATCGGCAAGAAGACTTGCCGTACCGATCCCACGAACGCCCGGCGTCAGCCAGGGTTCGCCTGCGCGAGCTGCTCCGACGTCTGCCATCCGCGCGACGCTACTCGACCCTGTCCGGAGTACGCCGCACGGCTCCGGCGGGGTCAGCGCCGCCCTCCCCGGCATCACCCCGACTTGGCTTTGCAAGCTGGGGTCACCGGTTCGAGCCCGGTACGCTCCACCTGTTCGCGTGCGTCCGCTGCGCGGCCGCAACTGCACCGTTCCTCGGGCCCTTCGCAACCCACTTGCATGACTCGCGACCGCGTGCTTATATACTGAACCATATGGTTCAGTATACGCAGCCCCACCTCGATTCCGTGTTCGCGGCGCTGGCGGACTCGACCCGGCGCGGCGTGCTCGAGCAGCTCGGCCGTTCGGAAGCCTCGATCACGGACCTCGCCAACCGGTTCCACATGACGCTCACCGGCATGAAGAAGCACGTGGGCGTGCTGGAACGGACGGGGCTCGTCACCACCGAGAAGGTCGGCCGCGTACGCAACTGCCGGATCGGCACGCGCCGCCTCGAGGAAGCGGCGGCGTGGATCGAGCGATATCAGCAGCTGTGGGACGCGCGCTTCAGCGCACTGGACGACGTCGTCGAAGAATTGCAACGCAAGGAGAGGATCGATGGACGCAACAAGAAATAGCGAGTCCGCGACGGAACGGAATCCCGTCACCGTGGAGCGGACGTCCGAGCGCGAGCTCGTAGTCACGCGGACCTTCGACGCTCCGGCGCGCCTCGTGTTCGAGGCGTGGACGAAGCCCGAGCTGTTCAGAAAGTGGTGGGTGCCGAAGTCGATGGGCATGACGCTGCGCTCCCTCGAGATGGATGCGCGCACCGGCGGCAGCTACCGCCTCGACTTCGGCGACGGCATGGACTTCTTCGGCACGTATCTCGAAGTCACGCCGCATTCGCGCATCGTCTGGACAAACGAGGAAGGCGGCGACAACGGATCCGTCACGACCGTCACATTCGAGGAGAAAGGCGGCAAGACGCTGCTCGTCATGAGCGAGGTCTACCCCTCGAAAGAAGCGCTCGACGCGGCCGGCACCGGCGCGGCCGACGCGATGCACGAGACGTTCGGCCAGCTCGACGATCTGCTGGCGCAGCTGCACGCGTAGAAAGCCCGAGGCGTCCGCTTCGCGGCCGCAACTGCACGGCTTCGATCCGGGTCCTCGTTACGACGGTTGCACCGACGAGGTCGTCGCGAGCTCGCTCGCGGCACGCTCGAGCGGGACGGATCCTCTGATGGTCGTGCCGTGGCCCGGCGCTGAGGTGATCTCGAGCTCGCCGCCCACGGCGGCGATGCGGTCCCGCATGCTCGTCAAACCGTCGCCCGCCGACGGGTTGTCCATGCCTACGCCGTCGTCCGCGACGACGAAGTGAGCTCGCTGCTCATCGCGTCCGAGCGTGATGGTCGCGCGCGCACGCGCGCCGGCGTGCTTGGTGGCGTTCTGGACGGCCTCGGTTGCGCAGAAGTAGATCGCCGCCTCGACCGTGGGCGAGCAGCGGCCGATCCCCTCGTCGTCGACCTTCATCGCCAGGCTCGGGGCTGTCATCGCAAACGTGCGCAGCGCGTCGCCCACGCCGTAATCCCGCAGCGTCGGCGGATAGATGCCGTGGGCCAGCGTGCGGAGATCCTCGATTGCCTCCTCTGACTGAATGCCAATCGCTTCGAGCTGTGCGGCCAGCTCAGGATCCTCGAGACTGTCCGCAACGAGGCCGAGCCGGATACGAATCGCCACCAGCCGTTGCTGCGCGCCGTCGTGCAGATCCCGCTCGAGACGCCGTCGCTCCTGCTCGGCCGTTTCGACAAGGCGCGCGCGGGACGCGTGGAGCTCCGCGACCAGGCGCGCGTTCTCCAGCATCATCAGCGAGCTCGCGGCCAGGCCCTCCACCAGCGCGGAGTCGGTGTCGAGCATCGGGTCATGGATCAGCGCGGCGACCGGTTGGCTGTCCTGGCTCAGAAGCGTCACACCGCGCGCCTGCGGGTCCACCGGGAGCTCCACCGGCGTGCCGTCGACATCGACATAGCCCGAGACCCCATCCCATAGCGCAAGCCTCACCGTCGAATCCCCGAGCGCATCCGCAAGCACCCCCTGCACGGCCGAGGGCGTCAGCGGCCTGTCGCGCGCGCGCACGGCGATCCGCCCGAGGCTGATCGACGCGAACAGGTCCCCCCAGACCTGACCGAGGAGAATCGCCAGCGGAATCGCGAGTCCCAGCACACCGTTGACGATCACCACCGCCGAGGCGGTCCCTGGATACGCGGGGAGCAGATACAGGGAGATCACGAACCAGGCGATGGTGGCGGTGAAGACGCCGGCCACCGGGGTCACCGCGCGGCGAAACACGGGCTTCGACGCGCGCGCCTTGTCGAACAACAGCATCGTGAGGCCGATCAGCGCGATCGTGAACACGGTGCTCGCCGCCGAGGTCAGCGCCGTCCCGATCTCGGTACCACCGACGGCCAGAGCATTCGCAGGGCAGCGAGTCCCGCAGTCGTTGAATGCGCCGGCAGCGGGAAACGTCGGCGACAGGGCCAGGATCAACCCCGTCAACACCGCCGTGCTCAGCGCATACGCACGGATGAAGATGCGCTCCAGCCTCGACTCCAGACGACCCCCCGGATAGGACAGCAGCACATACGCCGTGTACACGACATACACGGCCCACATCACCATCCCCAACGTGTACGCCGGCGCCGATCCCGAGGCATTGAACGACGTCGCGGCATACAGGAATCCGTTTCCCACGAGGAGCGGCCCGAGCCTGCTGCCGGGCCGGCGCCACCACGTGTACAACCCCACCGCGACATATGACGCGACCACGAGGCTCCTCCAGATCGAGGTGCCTTGCGGGTCGACCAGGATCGGGCTGCGCGCAACCGCCCACGCTGTCAACGCCGTGGCGACAGCGCCCGCCACCCCTACGGCGATCAGCGCGAACGCGCGCACCGACGACCCGAGACCCCACGAGGTGTCGCCGTGCGCGGCTGCATGCTGTGCGCTGGTCTCCGTTCCAGCTCCTCCTTCGAACAGCCATTATCGCCGCCCCCCTGCCTCAGGAGCACCCGCCGGTCGTCGCGTGATCCACGTGCTTGGCATTTCCGGCTGAGTCGGGAAGGATTGACGGCGTGCCGCCATCCTTCGCTCCGACCCACGCCTGGGTAGGTCCCATCTGGCTCTGGTCGCACGGGCACGAGACGTATCCGGGGCCGACGATCTTCGACTCCGCTCGCACCCGCATCTGGGCAACCACCACGATGGTCTACATCGCGAACTCGCGGTCCTCGGCGATCAGCGTCCACGTCGACTGCTATCTGAGCGACGGGACCCTCGAGACGGGCGTGAGGGTCTCCACCGACGTCGCCGCTCGCAACCGCTTCCAGGCCTCGCTGCAGCCAACCCGGGCGCCCGTGATGGACGCGTACGGCGACTTCCGCGACGGCGGAGAGGGGTGGTTCCACCTCTGGGCCAACGGTCCAGTGACTCCGGCCGCGATGATCGTCCTCGTCCACACCAACCCCCAAGAACGAGGCGTGGACATGGTGGTCCCGGTACGGCCCATCGAGATCGAGACTGCCGTCGCCGACGCTCCGCCATACGTCGAGGCCCACGCGGCGCCGGAAGGAGGTGCGGGAGCGGAGGAGGCAACGCTCGAGACGAATCTCACGATCGACGAGGCAGCCGCGTGGTTCGCGAGCGTTCGCACGGGTCATCCGTTCCGCCGCCACAGGTCGTAGGCACCCGTCTCGGCGCCGTCAGCGCGGCGCCATGCTGTCGCCCAGCTTGATCACGCCGTCGCCGAGGATGTCCGCCCGCAGGCCTGCTCGATGGACGAGCGGTCGGATCAGCCCGGGTCGCGCCAGGCTCTCGAGGTGCGAGCACGGCTCGGCCAACCGGCGTCCGACGCATTCGACCGAGCCGACCGTGAAACGCCGCCCGACGAGGCCGTTCAGCGCGATGCCGCGCGTCACGATGTTGCGCCGCGCGTGCTCCCACGAGAGGTCGACGTCGTCCAGCATCTCGGCCTCGACGAGCGTCAGCTGGTACCCGCGGCCGGTGCCGCTGAACGTTCCGCGGCCGTCGAAGTACCGGTCACCTTCCAGGCCGCGCCCGGCGGCTGCGGTCACGGCGTCCACGCGGACGAGGGGCGCCTCGGCGTCCGGCGCGACGAGCAGCCCCACGACCGCCCCCGCCGTCGAGCTCGTGCCGTAGGGCTGCTCGATCGGAAGCCGGAGGTCGAGGCGGGCGACGAGCCAGCCCTCCTCGATCGTCCCGCCCCGTGCGAGGGCACCGGCCGGATCGTGGAGCGGGCCGGACGGGGAGCCGAACATCACCACGGCATGCTCGTCCCCGTCGACTCGAACACGGGCGATCCAGTTGCCCGGCCAGTCGAACTCCCCCGCCCCTGCAATCGGGACGAGCCCGAGGTTTCGCTCCGCGAGCCACTGCTTGAAGAAGGCGAGCGCGTCGTACTCCGGCTCGGGCGTCGTCGTCCCCAGGACCAGGTCGAGGCACACCCGGAGCTCGTGCTCGAACGACACGGCACGCGATGGTACGCGTCCGGGTGTCCGGCCCGGCCGGGCGCTGCCGCCCACGGGGTTCGACTTCCCGAACCACGAAGACACCGGTCGACCGCCCCACGATCCACCGGCTTCCCGCATGCCCGACGGGCCCTCCCGCTGCGAGGCTGGGAGTCGTCGGAAAGCAACGGACGTCAGGAACGGAGCAGTCATGACCACAGCCATCACCCTCACAGACACGAGAGAGCTCGATCACCGCACGGCCGACGGAGTCGAGGTGTCGCTCCTCTGGCATGCGGATAGCGACTTCCTCAGCGTGGTCGTCTCGGACACGAGGGCCGGCGAGGCGTTCGAGCTCGTCCTGGACGATCGCGAGGACGCGCTGGACGTCTTCCACCACCCGTATGCATATGCGGCGTACCGCGGGCTCGACTTCGGCCACGCCGAGCGCGACGACGAGCTCGTCGCAGCCTGACGCGGGTGCTGGGCGACAGTCGCCAGACGTTGCCCGGCACGACAGGCGCTGATTCACTCACCTCACGCTCGGTTTCGAGAGACCCGCACGGCGACTAAACAAAGCGCCTCGCCCCGCGCATCGAATGACCGGGATGGCGGGCAGCGAAGCCACGGTCGAAGCGCTCGAGTCGCTCTACCGAGCGGATCTCCCACGCTTCGTGCGAACCGCCACGGCGATCACCGGCAACGAGGCGGCCGGGAGGGACGCCGTACAGGACGCGTTCGTGCAGGCAGTGCGAAAGCGGGACAGTCACAAGGGTGACGCTCCGCTCGAGGCCTGGGTCTGGCGGATCGTGATCAACGAGGCACTCGCTCTCCGACGCCGTCGCGCGTCCGTCCTCGAGTCGACGTCCACGACGGCCGAGTCGACGAATGGCGTTCCCGAGCACGACGCCGACGTCCGCGCCTGGATCGCCACGCTTCCCGAGCGACAGCGGCTCGTGGTCTTC
>Ga0207428_10000440_pt1 | contig 50907 bp, 49 predicted proteins | sample RhiMethybrSRZTD1_FD_187600 | JGI IMG/M metagenome (GOLD analysis project Ga0207428, IMG submission 187600) | Populus rhizosphere microbial communities from Tennessee, USA - Rhizosphere MetaG P. TD hybrid SRZTD1 (SPAdes) (version 3) | ecosystem: Host-associated > Plants > Roots > Rhizosphere >...
GGCGGCGATCCCTTCTGGCTGGCGGCCATCGGCATCGGGGGTGTCGGTTTCACTACCTGGGCCGCCTGGTTCGCGACCCGGGCCCATGAGGCGCCGCGGTCCGACCGCCTGCCAGAGACCGAAATCCTGCCCGCGGCATCGCGCGAGCCGGCGCCCGCGCCGGCGGCCAACCCCGAGGATTCCTACAGCGCACTGGAAGCGGTGCCCCTTGCCGTGCTGGTTGTGAACCGGCAGCGGGATGTTCTGTGGGCGAATGACCGGGCGCGCCAGTTGCTGGGCGAAGTGGCGGTCGGTCGCAGCCTGATGGGCGTGCTGCGGCATCCACCGCTGATCGACGCGCTGGACCAGGTGATGGGCGGCCAGAACCCGGAAGCCGTCGCTGCGCCAAACGGCATCGAAGGGATCGAGACGCCGGTCGGCCGCGACCGGCTGCTGATCGCCGACCTCAAGCGCCTGGATGCGGAGCGCACCTTGATCGCGCTCAAGGATGCCAGCGCCGAGCGCCGGCTGGAGCGGCTGCGGAGCGACTTCATCGCCAATGTCAGCCACGAGCTGAAAACCCCGATCGCGACCCTGATCGGATTCATCGAGACCTTGCGCGGCCCGGCCAAGGGCGACCTCGATGCGCATGAGCGTTTCCTCGGCATCATGCAGGAGCAGGCCGGGCGCATGAGCCGCCTCGTGGCGGACCTGCTCTCGCTGAGCCGCATCGAGCTGAACGAGCACGCCCGCCCCTCCGGCGGCGTCGATCTGACGGAGATCATCGGCCGCGTCGCCAACGCATTGTCGCTGCGCGCGGCTGAACGCAACATGAAGATCGAGCTGCCGATGGGGCCGATGGGCCGCACGGTCGGCGATGCCGACGAGCTGACCCAGGTGTTCCAGAACCTGATCGACAACGCGATCAAATATGGCAGGCCGGGGACCTCGGTGACGGTCAGCGCCGCACGCATCGCCGATGTGGGCGAGATCAGGGCGCGCCTGCCGGGCCTGCGCCGTGCCAAAGCGATGATCGCGGTCGCGGTCGCCGATCGCGGCGATGGCATCGCGCGCGAGCATATTCCGCGCCTGACCGAGCGCTTCTACCGGGTCGATGCCGCGCGCTCGCGCGATCTGGGCGGCACCGGCCTTGGCCTTGCCATCGTGAAACACGTCGTCAACCGCCACCGCGGCAGCCTGGAGATCGAGTCGGCACCGGGCGAGGGCAGCGTTTTCACGGTCTATCTGCCGGCGGAAGAGGCCGCATCGGGCCTGCGCGCGGCGTCATAGTTTCGTCGCATCTCTGTCTGATTTGCGGGGATTTTGGCGCCCGGTCAGCCCGGTAGCACCGACAGCTCATCCAGTTTGGCAGGCTTCGTAACAGAACCGTAACGTGGTTGTCGAAATCACGTCACGGAAGCGACCTAGTTTGCCGCCGAGTACAGAGGGGCCGGCGATCGGGGTCGCCGTAGCCTCAGTTCAATCAAACCGGAAGGAGAGGCTATGAAACGCATGTCCGTTGCTCTCGCCGCTCTCGCTGGGCTGGCAATCACCGCCGGCGCGGCTGAGGCGCGCGACCAGATTCACATCGTCGGATCATCGACGGTGTTCCCCTTCACCACCGCGGTCGCCGAGAGCTTCGGCAAAGGCGGCAAGTTCAAGACACCGGTGGTGGAATCGACCGGCACCGGCGGCGGCTTCAAGCTGTTCTGCGCTGGCGTCGGCGAAGACTCGCCCGACATTTCCGATGCGTCCCGCCCGATCAAGGCCAGCGAGATCGAAACCTGCAAGAAGAACGGCGTCACCTCCATCACCGAGATCGTGATCGGCTATGACGGCCTCAGTTTCGCCAACTCGAAGTCCGGTCCGGTGGTCGACCTGACCCGCAAGCAGATCTGGCAAGCGCTCGCCAAGCAGGTGCCGGTCAACGGCAAGCTGGTCGACAATCCGTACAAGACCTGGGCTGAGATCGATCCCTCGCTGCCCAACGAGAAGATCGAGGTGCTGGGTCCGCCCCCGACCTCCGGCACGCGCGATGCCTTTGTCGAACTGGTCATGGACACAGGCTGTGCCGATTTCCCGGAGATCAAGGCACTGGACGCCGATGCCAAGAAGACCGCCTGCGATTCGATGCGCGAAGACGGCGCCTTCATCGAAGCCGGCGAGAACGACAACCTGATCGTCCAGAAGCTGGAATCGAATCCGGCGTCGTTCGGCATCTTCGGCTACAGCTACCTCGAGCAGAACGCCGACAAGCTCCAGGGCGCCAAGATCGAGGGCGTTGCGCCGAGCTTTGACACGGTCGCGGACAAGACCTATCCGATCGGGCGCGAGCTCTTCATCTACGTCAAGAACGCCCATGTCGGCGTGATCCCGGGCATCCGGGAGTTCGTCGCCGAATATGTCAGCGAGCGCTCCATGGGTGAGGAAGGCTACCTCGCCGATAAGGGCCTGATCACCTTGGACGACAGCAAATACAAGGAAGTCGCAACCAAGGCGATGTCTCTGCAGCCGATGAACTGATACCAGACATGGGGGTGGCCAAAGCGTGTCACCCCCATATCTTGTTGTCACATTACCGTAATATAAAAGTAATAATGTCCGCCTCATGACGAGACAGACGGGAGCGGCGTTGGGCATGAAACGCGTTTCGGCCTTCGCGTTCGGCTTGGTGGCGATGACGCTTGCCGCGGTTCCCGCCATGGCTCGCGACCAGCTCCACATCGTCGGCTCTTCGACCGTCTATCCCTTCTCCACCACGGTCGCCGAAGCGCTGGCCAAGCAGGGCGCCCTCAAATCCCCGGTGGTCGAAGCGACCGGCACCGGCGGCGGCTTCAAGCTGTTCTGCGAAGGCGTGGGCGAAGCGACCCCCGACCTTGCCGGCGCCTCGCGCAAGATCAAGGACGGCGAAATCCAGACCTGCGCCCAGAACGGCGTCACCAAGATCACCGAGATCCCGATCGGCCATGACGGCATCGTCATCGCCAACGCGAAACCCGGACCGGACTTCGCGGTCACGCGGGCGCAGCTCTTCCTCGCGCTTGCCAAGAACGTGCCGCAGAACGGCCAACTGGTTCCCAATCCCTATCACGCCTGGAACGAGATCGATTCATCGCTGCCTGCCGAACGGATCGAAGTGCTGGGCCCGCCGCCGACCTCCGGCACGCGCGACGCCTTCGTCGAGCTGGTGATGGACAAAGGCTGCGAGGGATTCCCCGAGATCGCGGCGCTTGCCGGCGATGCGAAGAAGGCCGCGTGCCAGCAGGTGCGCGAGGACGGTGCCTATATCGATGCCGGCGAGAACGACAATCTGATCGTCCAGAAGCTGCAGGCCAATCCGGCCGCCTTTGGCATCTTCGGCTATTCCTTCCTCGAGCAGAACGCCGACACGCTGAAAGCCGCCAAGGTCGAAGGCGTCGCGCCGAGCTACGAGGCGATCGCCGGCAAGCAATATCCGGTGGCGCGCGACCTCTTCATCTATGTGAAGGACGCACACCGCAACATCGTGCCCGGCATCGATGCCTTCGTGCGCGAGCTGGTGAGCGAACGCGCGATGGGGACGGAAGGCTATCTGGCGGACAAGGGCCTGGTCCCCTTCACGCCGGACGAGCGCAAGCAGGTCGAAGCCGCGACTCTCGGCAGCCTTGGCCTGACGGCGCTGGCCGGTGCGGGTAGTGGGGAACCGCAGGGCGCGCTGGGCGCCGCGATCCACACAGTGGCCGGCTCGACCGGCGCAACGGTAACCGCGGTGTTGATCGCGGTGGTCGGGCTCAGCCTGATCGGCTTTTTCATGGGCCGTGCCCGCGCGGTCGCGAAGGCCGGCGGCCAGCTCCGCAAGCTGCATTCGCTGCCGAACTATCACGGGTTCTATGTCGCTTTGTGGTGCGGATTGCCGGCGCTGCTGGTGGCCCTGGTCTGGCTGATGGCGCAGCCCACCATCGTGACCGAGGCGGCGAAAGCGGCGATGCCGCCGGAGCGGGTTGCCAGCCTCGATGAAAACCAGCTCTCGCTGCTCTTGAGCGAAGTGCGCCAGGCGGCGGCGCACGCCGATCTGAGTCAGGTCGGCGATGCGGCCGTGCGCGCGGGTGCCGAAGCCTATCGCACCTGGGATTCGATGTCGCATCTCGGCGCCCTGGGCGCTGCGGTCGCGCTGGCGCTGATCGGCATCGGCTTCGCCTACAGCCGAATCAATGTCGGAGCGCGCTCGCGCAACCGGGTGGAGCGGATCGTGCTCGGCGTGCTGTTCGCCTGTTCCTCGCTCGCCATCCTGACCACCATCGGTATCGTCCTGTCGCTGGTGTTCGAATCCCTGCGCTTCTTCGCCAAGATCCCCGTGACCGACTTCCTGTTCGGGCTGCAATGGAGCCCGCAGATGGCGATGCGCGCTGACCAGGTCGGCTCGTCTGGCGCGTTCGGGGCGATCCCGGTGATCGCCGGCACGCTCCTCATCACCGCGATTGCGTTGATCGTGGCGGTCCCGACCGGCCTCATGATCGCGGTCTATCTTTCCGACTATGCGACCAGCAAGGTGCGCAGCATCTTCAAGCCGCTGGTGGAGATCCTGGCCGGCATCCCGACGGTGGTCTACGGCTTCTTCGCCGCCCTCACCATCGGCCCGGCCTTCCGCCAGATCGGCGAGGCGGTGGGCCTCAGTGTTGCGTCGGAAAGCGCGCTCGCCGCCGGCCTCATCATGGGCGTCATGATCATTCCATTCGTCTCCTCGCTCTCGGACGACGTGATGAACGCGGTGCCGCAGTCCTTGCGCGACGGATCCTTCGCCCTGGGCGCGACCAAATCAGAGACCATCAAGCAGGTGGTGTTCCCGGCGGCGCTGCCAGGCATCGTGGGCGCGGTCCTGCTCGCCACCAGCCGGGCGATCGGCGAGACCATGATCGTGGTGATGGCCGCGGGCCTTGCCGCCAACCTCACCGCCAATCCGCTGCAGGCGGTGACCACGGTGACGGTGCAGATCGTCACGCTGCTGGTCGGCGATCAGGAGTTCGATTCGCCGAAGACCCTGGCCGCCTTCGCGCTCGGCCTGCTGCTGTTCATCGTCACACTGTGCCTCAACGTCGTCGCGCTCAGCGTCGTGCGCAGATATCGAGAGAAATATGACTGACGCCGTGCTCAGCGGTGCATCGTCCAGTTCCGACGCCAAGCTGCGCCGGCCGGACCTGTCCGAAACCCGCATCCGCCGCCGCTATGCGGCCGAGCGCCGGTTCCGCCTCTATGGCGTGCTGGCAATCGGCTTTGCCGTCTTCATGCTGGGGTTCCTCGCGGTCACGGTGGTCGCACAGGGCTACAGCGCCTTCTGGCAGACCCGGATCGCGCTCGACGTCGCGATCGATCCGGCCAAGGTCGACCCGCAGAACACGCGCCTGCCGGAATCGCTGGCGCAGGGCGATTACCAGGCAGTGGCGCGCGATGCCCTGCGCGGCCTCTTCCCCGATATTTCCTCGCGCGCCGACCGGCGGGCTCTCGGCGAATTCCTCAGCAACGCCGCCGGCGACGGTGTGAAGAAGATGGTGCTGGCGAACCCGGCCCTGGTCGGCACCACACAGCGGGTCGAGGTGCTGGCCGCCGACGATTTAGACATGCTGGCCAAGGGCCGGATCAACCGCGACATCGCGGAAGCGGATCGGCCGATCAAGGACCAGCAGATCGCCTGGTTCGACAAGTTGAAGCAGGACGGCCGCATCGTCAGCACCTTCAATGTCGACTTCTTTACCAGCGGTGATTCGCGCGAGGCCGAGCAGGCCGGTGTCGGCGGTGCCCTGATGGGCAGCTTCCTCACCATCCTGACCGCGCTCATCCTCTCCCTGCCGATCAGCGTGGCGGCGGCGATCTACCTGGAGGAGTTCGCGCCCAAGAACCGCATCACCGACATCATCGAGATCAATATCAACAACCTGGCGGCCGTGCCCTCGATCGTGTTCGGTCTGCTGGGCCTGGCCGTATTGCTCGGCTTCTTCGGGCTGCCGCGCGGCGCGCCCTTGGTCGGCGGCATGGTGCTCTCGCTCATGACGCTGCCCACCATCATCATCGCGACCCGCGCCGCGCTGAAGGCCGTTCCGCCCTCCATTCGTGAGGCCGCCTACGGCGTCGGCGCCTCCAAGCAGCAGGTGGTGATGCATCACGTGCTGCCGCTCGCCATGCCCGGCGTCATGACCGGCGCCATCATCGGCACGGCGCGCGCCATGGGCGAATCGGCGGCGGTCCTCATGATCGGCATGGTCGCCTTCATCGTGGATGTCCCGAAATCGATCACCGACCCGGCGACGGTCCTCCCCGTTCAGATCTTCCTGTGGGCGGATGCGCCGGAGCGCGCGTTCGTGGAGCGCACCTCTGCCGGCATCATGGTGATGCTGGTGTTCCTGGTCCTGATGAATGCGGCCGCGGTGGTGATCCGCCGCAGGTTCGAACGGCGTTGGTAGGAGACGAGGCAATCATGGCACTCGCGGCACAAAAAACCACCCAACAGACAGCGGATGGCGGCAAGATGGCTACCGGCGGAACCCTTCTGACCAATCCCAATGTGAAGCCGGCGGTGGCGGCGCGCCCGGGCGAGGCGCCCAAGATGGTGAGCCGCCAGGTCAACGTGTTCTATGGCCAGAAACAGGCCTTGTTCAATGTCGACCTCGATGTCCCGTCGCGCCAGGTGACGGCGCTGATCGGTCCGTCCGGCTGCGGCAAGTCGACCTACCTGCGCTGCCTCAACCGCATGAACGACGTGATCGACAATTGCCGCGTCACCGGCGACATCAGGCTGGATGGCGAGAACATCTACAATCCCAAGCTCGACGTCGTGATGCTGCGCGCGCGCATCGGCATGGTGTTCCAGAAGCCGAACCCGTTCCCGAAATCGATCTATGACAACATCGCCTACGGCCCGCGCATCCACGGCATGGGTGCCAGCAAGGACGAGCTGGACGAGATCGTGCAGACCAGCCTGGAGCGCGCCGGCCTGTGGAACGAGGCCAAGGACCGCCTGGCCCAGCCCGGCACCGGCCTTTCCGGCGGGCAGCAGCAGCGCCTCTGCATTGCGCGCGCCATCGCGGTCAGCCCTGAGGTCATCCTGATGGACGAGCCGTGCTCGGCCCTGGATCCGATCGCGACCGCGCGCATCGAAGAGCTGATCGACGAATTGCGCGAGAACTACACCATCATCATCGTCACTCACTCGATGCAGCAGGCCGCGCGTGTCAGCCAGAAGACCGCGTTCTTCCATCTCGGCGTGCTGGTGGAATGGGGCGATACCGAGCAGATCTTCACCGCCCCGCGCGATGAACGCACGCAGGGCTACATCACCGGACGTTTCGGTTGAAGGTGCGAAGGAATAGTTCATGCTGAACAAGCCGACCGACCACATCGTCAAGAGCTTCGACGAGGATCTGAAGCGCCTCAACAACGTGATCGCCGAGATGGGCGGGCTCGCGGAAGCGCAGCTCACCCGCGCGGTCGAATCGCTGGTGCGCCGCAACAGCGAGCTCGCGACCCAGGTTGTGCAGGACGACGAACGCATCGACGCCCTGGAAACCGAGGTCGGGCAGATGACCGTGCGCATGCTGGCGCTGCGCCAGCCGATGGCGCAGGATCTGCGCGAGGTGGTGGCGGCGATCAAGATCGCGTCCGATATCGAACGCATCGGCGATTATGCCAAGAACATAGCCAAGCGCGCGCTCGTGCTCTCGACCGTGCAGCCGTTGAAGCCGGCGGCCTCGATCCCGCGGATGAGCCAGCTCGCGCTCCAGATCATCAAGGACGTGCTCGACGCCTATATCGAGAAGGACGCGGAAGGGGCGCGGGCCGCCTGGCGGCGCGACGAAGAAGTCGACGAGATGTACAACAGCCTGTTCCGCGAAATGCTGACTTACATGATGGAGGACCCGCGCAATATCGGGCCCTGCACGCACCTGCTGTTCATTGCCAAGAACATCGAACGCATCGGCGATCATGCCACCAATGTGGCTGAGATCGTCTATTTCCTGGTCCACGGCCGGAGCCTGGACGAAGAGAGACCGAAAGGCGATACGACCAATGTTCCAATCGATGCCTGATCGCGCCAAGCCCAGCCCGCTGCCCGTGCGCGAGGCGCAGGGTCAGCCGCTGGTGCTGGTGGTGGAAGACGAAGCGGCCCTGGTCACCCTCCTGCGCTACAACCTGGAGCGCGAAGGGTTTCGCGTGATCGACGCCGCCAACGGCGAGGAAGCCTTGTTGATCGTGAAGGAGCAGCGGCCGGATCTGATCCTCCTGGATTGGATGCTGCCGGCGCTCTCCGGCATCGAAGTATGCCGGCAGATCCGTCGCTCGCCGGAGCATCGTCGCACGCCGATCATCATGCTGACCGCCCGCGGCGAGGAAAGCGATAAGCTGCGCGGCCTCGAGGTCGGCGCCGACGACTATGTGACCAAGCCGTTCTCGCCCTCGGAGCTGGTGGCACGCTGCCGCGCTGTGCTACGCCGCGCCTTGCCGCAGACCGAGACCGAGGTGCTGCAATATCAGGACCTCTCCATGGATCTCGCCACCCACCGGGTGCGGCGCGGTCAGAAGGACGTGCATCTCGGCCCGACCGAGTTCCGCCTGCTGCGCTTCCTGCTGGAGAACCAGGGCAGGGTGTTCAGCCGCGAGCAATTGCTGGACCACGTCTGGGGCCGCGACATCTATGTCGAGCCGCGCACCGTCGACGTGCATATCCGGCGCCTGCGCAAGGCGATCAACATCGACGAAGCCGCCGACCTGGTACGCACGGTGCGCTCGGCGGGCTACGCGCTGGATGTGAATATTTGAACGGCGACTCTCGCTTGCCGTCCAATTTTAAACCGTCATCCCGGGCTTGACCCGGGATCCATCGTCGAACCGCACGTGCGACTGCGGAATGGACCCCGGCTCAAGGCCGGGGTGACGTGGAGGAGTGGGCGAAAGCGGGCTATTCCTCTCTTTTCCTCTCCGAATGCCCCAGCGCCCGCTCCGGCGCGATGACGTCGCGCAGGCGCTGCTTCAGCTCGGTGATCTCGGCATGGCGGCCTTCGCCCTTCCGCGACCAGATGGTCTTTCCGTCCACCCGCACCTCGAACACGCCGCCGGTGCCGGGAATGAGGGCGACTTCGCCGATCTCGTCCTGGAATGTCGTCAGCAATTCCTGCGCGGTCCAGCCGGCGCGCAGCAGCCAGCGGCACTGGGTGCAGAACTCGATCTCGATGCGGGGCTTCGCCATCTTCAATCGTCCGCGATGTTCGCGGCCGGGCTCTCGATTGTCACCGGGTAACGCCGCAACATGAAGATGAGAAGCAGCATGCCCGGAATGGCCATTGCCGTCGACAGCAGGAAGTAATCGACCCATCCAATCGTTTCAGCGATTCCGCCCATTGGCGACGCGATGACCGTGCGTCCAACCACAGCCAGGGAAGAAAACAGCGCATACTGTGTCGCTGTGAATTGCAGATTGCAGAGCCGCGAGATGTAGGCGACGAACGCCGCAGAGGCCATGCCGCCCGTAAAATTCTCGATCGCGATGGTGACATAGAGCCAGTTGATGTCGCGCCCGACATGGGCCTGCCAGGAGAACATAAGGTTCGAAAGCAGCTGCAGCACGCCGGTCAGCAGCAAACTCTTGCCCATGCCCCACTTGATGACCATGAGGCTGCCGAGCCAGACGCCGAGCAACGTGGCGACGAGGCCGAATATCTTACTGATCTCGGCGATCTCAGGCTTGGTGAAGCCTATGTTGAGATAGAACGTGGTTGCCATGGTGCCAAGCACGGCATCACCCACCTTGAAGAGGACGATGAACAGAAGGATCAATTGCCAGCCGTCGCGTTTGGCAACCTCGCGGAATGGTTTAACGACGGCGTTTTCCAACCAGATACTGATCGCCTGATACTGCCGATTGCCGCCGACCTGGGGCTTTGGCAACGACATGACGATCGAAACGGGCACGGCGGCCGCCACAAGAGTTGCGACCGCATTGATCGCCCACGTTGCCCAGTCGAGCTGGGTCAGCCCCTTCTTCACTGCAAGGAATGCAAGGATCGCCACCGCCGTCATGCCGACGATCGCCACCAGGCGCAGCACAAAACCGGCCTCGCCCTCGATCGCGGGAGCGGCGGGCCGGCGATTGGGTGGTTCACGGACCAGCAACGTGGTCACAACCCCAACGACCATCAGCGCCGCCATCGCGATGAAGGTGACGACCCAGGAAAGATTCACTGCTTCGGGGTCAGCGGTCCCTGGCGCTGCCGCCGAGTCAGTGCCTGCGAAATAGCGGTATGCGTATTCGGCCACAAACAGCGCGCCGGCGCCGGAAGCGAGCATGCCAAAACGATAGCCGTACTGGATCATCGCCGCGCCGGCACCCTGCTGGTTGTCGTCCAGCACCTCGATGCGATAGGCGTCGATCACGATATCCTGGCTGGCGGACAGGAACGCGACGACTACGGCCATCGCCGCGGTCGCGATCGGCGAAACCGCGGGGTTGACGAAACCAAATACCGAGATCGCGACGATGAGCAGGAGTTGGAATAGCAGAGTCCAACCGCGCCGGTGGCCCAGCCTTTGGAACGGACCAGGTGGCATCGATCGGTCGATCATTGGCGACCACAGGAACTTCAGGCTGTAGGCGACGCCCACCAGCGCAAAAAAGCCGATGGTGGTGAGATCGGCGCCGGCTTCAGTCAGGCGCGCCTGCAAAGTCGCCGCGGTTAGGGCTAGAGGAAGGCCGCTGGCGAAACCCAGGAACAGGACGGCGATGAGACGTCGCTCAAAGAACGCGAGGAAGGTTTGAGACCAGGACTTTTCCCGTGCAACTGCCGCTTCCGACATACTGTCACCCCTCGCGCCGACTCCGGCGCCTGTGGCGCATGGTGAATCAGGTGCGCGGCGGGCGCAACAGGGGCCGGTCAGCTCCTCAGCGCGCTGAGCGCCGCGATATGCTCCGGCCCGATGCCGCAGCAGCCGCCGATGATATCGGCGCCGTGCTGCAGCCAGCCCTTGGCGAACTGGGCGTAGCGGGCGGGATCGAGGTCGGCGCGGATGTCGCTGAGGCCCTCGTTGGCAGCTTCGTCGCGCTGGGGCGGGAAGGCATTGGCATAGACGCCGATCCGGGCGTTGCTGCCGCGCGTGTCGCGGATTGAACGTGCGGCATCGACGGCGCCCGCCATGATCTCCGGCTGGCTGCAATTGAACAGGACCGCGTCGACACCGAGCTCAAGCATGGTGGTGGCGGCGGCGGCGACGCATTCGCCGGACCGCAGCTTGGGCCGCGCCAGATCCTCGTTGTCATCATCCAGCGTGAAGGAGACCCAGAACGGCCGTCGGTCATTCGCCAGCATCGCCCGGGCGAAACGCGCCTCGGCAAGACAGCTCTGCGTCTCCGCCAGCCAGAGATCGACGTGCGGCGACAAGCCTTCGATCAAAGGACGGATGATCGCGGGGGCCTTCGCTTCATCGAACAGATCTGGCCGATAGGAGCCGAACAAGGGCGGCAGCGATCCGGCAACCTGCGCCGTATGGTGCGTGCCCGTCGCCGCAGCCCGTGCCATGCGGCCGGCAAGGTCGGCGAGCGTCTGTCCCTCCGCCTTGAACTTCTCCTCGCCGATATGAAAGGGCACAAGGGCGTAGGAGTTGGTCGTGATCACCTCAGCGCCAGCCTCGACAAAGCGTCGATGAGTGCGCTTGACCGATTCCGGCTCCACCATGAGCGCCAGCGCCGACCATTCCGGCTGCCTGAACGGCGCACCCATGCGGTGCAGCTCGCGCCCCATGCCGCCATCGAGGATGGTGAAAGAAGTCATCAGCGAATCCGATCAGAAGACCTCCCTCCCCCAAGCTGGGGGAGGGTCGGGGTGGGGGTTGTTCTCTCAAGCGAAGACAGAGTCCAGCTGAACCATCGCCCCCACCCTGACCTCCCCCGGCCCGGGGGAGGGGATTAGCGGCGGCGAGTTTTCGCCCTCAGGCCGTCTCCGCCTCTGACTTCCGTTCCGCGCGCTTGCGGTCGTTGGGGTCGAGGATGGCCTTGCGCAGGCGGATCGATTTCGGCGTGATCTCGACGCGCTCGTCCTCCTCGATATAGGCCATGGCATATTCGAGGGTGATCGGCCGCGGCGGAGTGAGGCGGATGGCCTCGTCCTTCGAGGTGGTGCGGATATTGGTGAGCTGCTTCGATTTCAGCGGGTTGACCTCGAGGTCGTGGCCGCGGCTGTTCTCGCCGATGATCATGCCTTCATAGATCGCATCGCCCGGTTTGACGAATATGTCGCCGCGCTCTTCCAGGAACCACAGCGCATAGGCGACCGCTTCGCCCTGCGCGGTGGAGATCAGCACGCCATTGCGCCGCCCTGCGATTGGGCCGCGATAGGGGCCGTAGCCGTGGAACAGCCGGCTCATGATGCCGGTCCCGCGCGTGTCGGTCAGGAACTCGCCGTGATAGCCGATCAGGCCGCGCGCCGGCACCAGGAAGACGAGGCGCGTCTTGCCGCCGCCGGAGGGGCGCATCTCGGTCATCTCGCCGCGGCGCTGGCCGAGCTTGTCGATCACGATGCCGGTGAATTCCTCATCGACATCGACGACCGCTTCCTCGATCGGCTCCAGCCGCTCGCCGGTCGCCGGGTCCTGGCGATAGAGCACGCGCGGGCGGCTGATGGAGAGCTCGAAGCCTTCGCGGCGCATGGTCTCGACCAGCACGCCGAGCTGCAGTTCGCCGCGCCCGGCCACTTCCAGCGCGTCGCGGCCTTCGGTCTCGCGCACCTTGATGGCGACGTTGCCTTCGGCCTCGCGCAGCAGGCGGGTGGCGATCATGCGGCTGGTCACCTTGTCGCCCTCGCGGCCGGCGAGCGGGCTGTCATTGACCGAGAAGGTCATGGCGAGGGTCGGCGGGTCGATCGGCTGGGCGGGGAGCGGAATCTCGATCACCGGATCGCAAATGGTGTCGGCGACGGTGGTTTCGGTCAGGCCCGCGATGGCGACGATGTCGCCGGCCTGGGCCTCTTCCACCGGCACGCGCTCGATGCCGCGAAACGACAGCAGCTTGGTCAGGCGTCCGTTCTCGATGATGTTGCCGTCGGGCTGGATCGCCCGCATCGGCATGTTGACCTTCGCCACGCCGGTCTGGATGCGGCCGGTCAGCACGCGGCCCAGGTAGTTGTCGTATTCCAGCGTGGTGATGAGCATGGAAAACGGCGCATCGGCCTGGACCCGCGGTGCATGCACGTGCTCGACGATCAGGTCGAACATCGGCGCCAGATCCTTGCGCTCGTCATTCTCCAGGTTCTCGACCGCCCAGCCCTGGCGCGAGGAGGCGAACAGGGTCGGGAAATCGAGCTGGTCGTCCTGGGCGCCGAGGATCGCGAACAGGTCGAACACCCCATCGTGGGTCTCGTGCGGCTGGGCGTCCGGACGGTCGCATTTGTTGATGACGACGATGGGGCGCAGGCCGAGCGCCAGCGCCTTCATGGTAACGAACTTGGTCTGCGGCAGCGGGCCTTCGGCCGCGTCCACCAGCAGGATCACGCCGTCCACCATGTTGAGGATACGCTCCACCTCGCCGCCGAAATCGGCGTGGCCGGGCGTATCGACGATGTTGATGCGGGTGCCCTTCCAATCGACCGAGGTGCATTTGGCGAGGATGGTGATGCCCCGCTCGCGCTCCAGGTCGTTGGAATCCATGACCCGCTCCATCACCTGCTGATTGGCGCGGAACGCGCCGCTCTGCCGGAGGAGCTGGTCGACCAGGGTGGTCTTGCCGTGGTCGACATGGGCGATGATGGCGATGTTGCGCAACTTCATGATCGTGACTTTCAAACTGAGCAAAAATGGCGCGCCGCTCATACTGGAGCGCGCGGTCGAAGAGGCGAAAGCGAGATCGCCGGTTCAGCGAAGCGTCGGCGGTGTTCCCGAAGCGTATGGGCCGGATGCGTGCATGATTCCTACACCAGCCTGCTGAGCACGAGTTCGGCGAGCGGCGTTTCGGGCCTGGCGCCGATATGGGAAATCACTTCGCCCGCGGCCAGCGAGGCGATGCGCCCGCAGGCTGCAAAATCCTGGCCGTGGGTATAGCCGTAGAGGAAGCCGGAGGCATAAAGGTCGCCGGCGCCGGTCAGATCGACGACGCGGTCGATCGGCCAGGCCGGAATCTCGATCATCCCGTCCGACGTCACGATGACCGAGCCCATCTCGCTGCGGGTCAAGGCGGCGAGGTCGCAATGCTGCTGCGTCACGCGCGCCGCCTCGTTCCAGTCGTTGGTCTCCCACAACGCCGTGATCTCGCCGATATTGGCGAACAGGATGTCGACATGGTTCATGACGAGATCCTGGAACTCCCGCAGATAACGCTGCACGCAAAAGGAATCGGACAGCGTCAAGGCGACCTCCTGGCCGGCATCGTGGGCGATGCGCGCGGCCTTCAGGAACGCCTCCTTGGCCAGCGGCGGGTCCCACAGATAGCCCTCCATGTAGGTGACACGGGCGCGCTGGATCAGATGCGGGTCGATATCCGCCGGCGTCAGCTCATGGCAGGCGCCGAGATAGGTGTTCATGGTGCGCTCGGCATCCGGCGTCACCAGGATCATGGAGCGCGCGGTGGGCGTGGTCGAGCTGGCGGGGGCAATGTCGTACTGCACCCCTGCGGCGCGCACGTCGTGGCGGAAAATGCCGCCAAGCTGGTCGTTGCCGACCTTGCCGATGAAGGCCGCCTTGCCCCCCAGGCTGGCGACGCCGACCGTGGTATTGGCGGCAGAGCCGCCGGAAATCTCGATCGCCGGGCCCATGGCCTGGTACAACGCCTCGGCCCGTGCGGTATCGATCAGCGTCATGGCGCCCTTGGTCAGGTCCATCCGCTCGATAAAGGAGTCCTCGCAATGCGCCAGGACGTCGACGATCGCATTGCCGATGCCGACGACATCGATGACTTCTGACATGAAAACCTATCTATACCGGGCCAAAAAAGTTGGCGGAGTATAGTCAGGGATCGGAAATCGGGAACCAGAATCGCAAGCGGGCGGCGCATGCCCCATATTCTGGTGGCCGATAGCTGGCCGCGAGGCCGCCCAAGGCACTCGCTTTCCTAATCAAGGCATTGTACGGAAAGGAAGAAATCTGTGTTCAGCGCGCTCACCAAGACCCTTGGCCAACTGAACGACCCGGCGATCCGGCGGGTGATCGGCAAGACCCTGGGCCTTGCCATCCTCGGCTACATCCTGTTCGTGGTGCTGGTCTATCTGCTGATCGACTGGCTGGCCGGGCTCAGCGGCTGGCTGCAGAACCTGGCCGAGTTCGGCGGGGTCCTGGGCGCCATCGTGGTCGCCTGGTTCCTGTTCCCCAGCGTGGCCGCCGCCATTGCCGGGATCTTCGCCGACGAGGTGATCGACGCGGTCGAGGCCAAGCACTACCCCTTTTTGCCGCCCGGAAGGCCGGTGCCGGTGCTGGCGGCGGTCTTTGACGGGCTGAAACTGGCGGCCATCGCCCTCATCGCCAACATCCTGGCTTTGCCGTTCCTGCTGGTGTTTCCGATCTATGTGCTGATCACCTGGGGGGTGAATGGCTGGCTGCTGGGCCGGGAATATTTCGAGATGGTCGCCTTCCGGCGCATGGACCGGGCCAGCGCCCACGAATTGCACAAGCGCCATAACCGAACTTTTACCATCGCGGGTGTCATGATAGCGGTGTGTCTCACAATACCGTTCGTCAACCTGCTGGCGCCGGTATTGGGGGCGGCTTTTATGGTGCACATAGCTCAGAATGTGCTAAACCACACACGAACCGCGACTCAGGCTGTCAAGCCATTGGCATAAGCCAGCGAATCGTAGTCTGGGGCGTTTCAGAGGGGCTGCTGGGGCCCACCACCTGAGAGTATGCCGCGCTGAGGGCCACGGGGCGCACTCCGACCTCACGGGAAAGGGTTAAGATGTTCGGAAAGAAGAAGGATCAGGAGATGTCGTCGACGCCAACCATTGCGGACACCACTTCCGCCAGCCCGGCCGCCGACCAGAGCAAGAGCTATTTGCGCCAGGATGCGCCGACGCCGGGTGCTTCACGACCCGCAGCGCCGGAGATCGCACGTCGGCCGCCTGACCTTAGCGCCTTCACGCAGCGTCGTGAGCAGCCCGCTTCAGCGTCGCGCGCCGGCGAGACCGACCACAAGAAGCTGATCGTCGGCCGCGAGATCATCCTCAACGGCGAGATTCGCACCTGCGATTTCCTGGTGGTCGAGGGCCGCGTCGAAGCGGTGCTGAACGATTGCCGCCAGATCGACATCGCATCGTCCGGCCAGTTCAAGGGATCGGCCGATATCGAATCCGCCGACATCAGCGGCCGGTTCGACGGCGATCTCACGGTGCATGGCCGCTTGACCGTGCGTGCGACCGGCCGCGTGTTCGGCAAGGTGAAGTATGGCCAGCTCGAGGTGGAGCGCGGCGGCATCATCTCCGGCACCGTCGAGTCATTGCCGGAAGCCAGCACCAGCGAAGCGGCGGCGTAACAGTTTGATGGATTGACCGCCGGCGCTGGAGGGCAGCGCCGGCCGGTTCTCGAGACCAGCCGGCCCTACCCGGCGGCGTGCTTTTGGGCGGGGGGCCCGAAATGCGACCTGGCCAGATTGGCCGTAGTGGGCTTGGTTGGATCGCGCTGATGGGCGCGATGCTGTTCGTTTCCGCCTGCCAGATGCCCGCGGCGCTCGACGGCAGCGGCAAAGCCAGCGCGCAACCTGCGGCGCCGATCCTCTCGAACGACTCTGCCTCTTTCATCGGCCTGCGCGATGCCGATCTGTCGCGCACGCTGGGCCAGCCCAAGCAGGTGCGCAAGGATGCGCCGGCCGAGGTCTGGCAATATTCCGGCGCCGATTGCGTAGTGGATTTCTATCTCTATGCCGGCGATGCGGGCCTGGCCGTCGCCTATCTCGAGGCCCGCGACCAGGCCGCGGAATCAACGCCGGCCGACCGCTGCGTGAAATCGCTGATGCAGTCGGTGTCCGCCGATATGCAGCAGAAGACGCTCTGAGTCAGTAATCAGGAATCAGGATCAGAAGGCGCCGATTATTGGCTGCCTCAACGACATCTGATTCCTGATCACTGATTGCTGAAATGGTCGGAGCCGGAACGATCGCAGGCTGCGATACCGCGTCTGTTCCGGCCCCGTGACATCGGGCGGGCCTTCCGATGGATGGCGACTTGGCACCCGATTGAGCCGCACCGGATAGCATTGGGCAGGTTGAGAGGGTCTTAATCGGGCGCGAAAGCGTGCTGGGGATTCGATCTATATCGAACGGCATGGCTGCCGGGCGCTTCGGCATTCCAGGAAAAGCGCGAATCCGTGCGGCATCGCGCCGCTGCCAGAGGGCAAGGTTCGGCGGCGGCGCTTGGCGGGAGCTTTTGCCAGGACTAGGCTTCGAGTCATGATTCGCCTATCCCGCCGCAGCTTCCTTGTCGCCGGCGCCGCCATCGGCGCGGTGTCGCTCGATGCGCCACTGGCGCGGGCATCGTCCCATGACGCGCCGGCCGGGATCGCGATCGGCACCCGCATCATCGAGGTCAAGGGCAAGGCGGCCAAGGTGTTCGGCCTGCTGCAGCCGGACGGCACCCACGGCCTCACCATGAATGCCGGCGAGCGTTTCCGCGTGCGCCTCACGAACGAGGTGCAGGAGGCCGCCCTCATCCACTGGCACGGGCTGACGCCGCCCAACAACCAGGATGGCGTGCCGGGCGTCACGCAGCCGGCGCTGGCGCCGGGCGAGAGCTACGAATACGACTTCGCAGTCGCTCTGCCCGGCACCAACTGGATGCATTCGCACCATGTGCTGCAGGAGCAGGCGCTGATGGCCGCGCCGCTGATCGTGCGCGACCCCGCGGATGCGGCGCGCGACGAGCAGGAAGTCGTGATCCTGCTGCACGATTTCACCTTCCGCGCACCGGACGAGATTCTGGCCGGCCTTTCCAAGGGCATGAGCCACGATCACAGCCAGATGGGCCACGACATGTCCAACATGGACATGTCCGAGGGGGGCATGTCGCAGATGAACGTGGGCGGCATGGATCTGAACGACGTGTCGTACGACGCGTTCCTGGCCAACGACCGCACGCTCGACGATCCCGAAATCGTGCGCGTCGAGAAGGGCCAGCGCGTGCGCCTGCGCATCATCAACGCGGCGTCCGCCAGCAACTTCATGCTCGATCTGGGTCCGCTCGCGGGCTCGCTGACCGATGTCGATGGCCGGCCGATCGTGCCGGTGATGGGCAGCCGTTTCCCGCTGGCGATCGCGCAGCGCGCCGACGTGCGCTTCGCCTTGCCGGCGGAGGAAGGCGCCTGGCCGCTCCTGTTCCAGCGCGAGGGCGACACGGCATTGACCGGACTCATCCTCGCGACCAAGAGCGGAACCGTTGCAAAGGTCGAAGGTCACGCGCCGCAGGCGATCGGCGCGATCGACCGCGAGCTATCGATGGGCTATCAGGCGGCGGAATCGCTCGCTGAGCGGCCGGCGGACCGTATGCTGAATATCGACCTGACCGGCTCGATGATGCCCTATCGCTGGGGCATCGAGGAAGTGGCCGCCATGGCACACCATGCGCACCTCATGGTCAAGGAAGGCGAGCGGGTCGAGATGACGCTCACCAACCGCACCCGGATGTCCCATCCGATGCACCTGCACGGCCATCATTTCCAGATCGTCGCGGTCAATGCCGCGCGGGTGACGGGTGCCGTGCGCGATACCGAGCTGGTGCCGGTCGGCGGTGCCGTCACGCTGGCGTTCGATGCCGGTAACCCCGGAAACTGGATGTTCCACTGCCATAACCTCTATCACATGCGCTCCGGCATGATGACACAGGTCCGGTACCTGTGATTCCGGCGGAGTGGGTGACACGCCACCGCTGACGGGCTAGACTTCCCCCTCTGCTGATCTCTGCAGGGGGATAAAATGGGTTGGCTGATCTGGATTGTTCTCGGTCTCATTGCCGGCATCATCGCCAAGATGATCATGCCCGGCCGGGATCCCGGCGGTTTCATCATCACCATCGTCATCGGCATCGTGGGGGCGCTGCTCGGCGGCTTCATCAGCTCGAGGCTCGGCTTCGGCGATGTGACGGGCTTCAATCTTCCCTCGATCATCATCGCGGTATTGGGCTCGATCCTGCTGCTCTTCATTTATCGCGCACTCAAGCGCCGATAAGACGGGTGAAGCGGCGTCATTCCCGCACGCCCGCCTCGACATTGTTACCGTCGGGGTCGAGCACGAAGGCGGTATAATATCCCATCTCCGCCGGCCCGCGCGGACCAGGCGCGCCGTTGTCCATGCCTCCGGACGCCAGCGCCGCATGATGAAATGCGTCGACCATCCCGCGCGACGTTGCCTTAAAGGCGACGTGAATCGGGCTCTTCGACGTCTGGTGTTCGCTCGTCCAGAAGGCAGGCTGTGTGACGCCGACCCAGATGAAGGGCAACGGCTCATCGGTGCTCCGCCCGATCAGGAACGATTCCTTGCCATTGTCGATGGCCTGCAAGCCGAGCGAGGGCAGGATGGCATCGTAGAAGAAACGGGCGCGCGCAAGATCACGCACACGAAACCCGAAATGGCCGATCACGGTCCGCATCCAGCCAGGGTTGTTTCAGACTCAACCGGTGAATTGCGTGCAGATCCCGGACCTGGTCGCCGCACTAAGCGACATGCTCGATGTCTTCCGGCGTCAGGTTGCCGGGAACGATCGTCACCGGCACCCGCATCTTGCTGACATATTTGCCGGTGAGGGCGGAGACCAGAGGGCCGGGACCCTTGGGGCCGGTCGAGGCCGCCAGCACCAGGATGGAGATGCCGGGCTCTTCCTGGATCAGTTGCAGCAATTCGTCGCGCCGGTCGCCCTCGCGGAAATAGAGCATCGGCATCTTGCCGGACAGCTTGTTCACCTCGGTCGCCATCTTCTGCATGGTGGCCTCGGCCTGCTGGCGTGCTTCGTCCTTCATGAGCTGGTTGACGCCGATCCAGTCGCCGAAGCCGGTCGGCTCCATCACATGCACCATGGCGACGCGCCCGTTGGAGCGGAAGGCGCGCCGGCAGGCATAGCGCAAAGCCACTTTCAGCTCGGGCGATTCGTCGACCACTACCAGGAACACGCGCTCCTGCGCCGGTGGCTGTGCACTCGCCGGTTGGACTTGAGGATCGGAGCCTGGATCGGTGCTCATTGATCACCTCTACCGCTTGCGGAAGGTCAGATGCGCCAGCCAGCCCGTCGACAGCGCAACCAGGACGGCCGTCACGCCATAGACGAAACGCTGGGTCATGGACCTGGCATTGGCGTATTTGTAGATGTCCGCGCCGAACCCGACCTTGCTGATGACCAGCGGCATGTTCTGCGCATCGACGATCTTGCCGTCGCGCACCAGATAGACATCGATCAGGAACGTGCCGGTCGGGACGTTGGAGGGCAAGTGCAGATTGGCGCGGAACAGGGTTGCGCCGATGAAGGTTACGCGCCCGACCCGGTCGGCATAGAGTCCCTGTTTTTTCTTGAGCTGCGTCAACGCGGTGCGGAATGGGCCGATGCCCGGCACGTCGGTGTCGACCGCATCGAACCGCACGCGCCCAACGCCGAGCTGATAGCGGTCAAGGACGTCGGGCGTCAGAATTTCGAACAACTGGCGGGACGAGGCGACACCATAGAGCGAGGGGACGTCGTCGAACTCGATCGAATCCGCGTTCACCCAGATGCCGGCGAAGCGATCCTTGTGATGGACAAGAACCCGGCCCGCCGGTCCGCGCATCACCAGGATGACGTCGCCGGGCCCGTCGATCGCGCCGAACACCAGGATATCCTGGCCGGCGAAATCGGTGGTGATCTCGACCAGATGGTCATCGACATCCGCGACGATGCCCTTGGCGGCGGCAGCCCCGGCCAATGTCATGCCGAGGAGCGCCATCAGGCAGAGGGTGAGCGAGCGCATCAGCGCGACCCCGTCAGGCTTTGGAGGACATAGAGGTCGTCCGGTGTCGCCACCAGCTCGTAGCACAGGCCCACGGCGACCGCGAGAATGAGCAGCGCCAGCAGGAAGCGGAGCTGCTCTCCAGGCAGGCGCGCGCCGATCCGGCCGCCGAATTGCGCACCGATGACCGAGCCGATGGTCAGCACGAAGGCGAGCAGCACATCGACCGTGCTGGTCTCGACCGATTGCAGGATGGTGGTGACGGCCGCGACGAAGATGATCTGGAACAGCGAGGTGCCGACCACGATCGCGGTCGGCATGCCGACCAGATAGATCATCGCCGGCACGATCAGGAAGGCGCCGCCGACGCCGAGCAGAGCGGAGAGGATGCCAACCACGAAACCGATCCCGATCGGCATGATGGCGGAAATATAGAGCCGCGACTTCTTGAACCGCATCTTGAGCGGCAGCCCATGCACCCAGACGTGCTGATGCAGCTTGCGCGGCGGGACGGCGCGACCCTGGGCGCGCCGCACCCGGCGCAGAGCGCGGGTCGATTCCGCGAACATCATGAGGCCGATGGAGCCCAGCAAGATGACATAGGCGATGTTGATGACGAGGTCGATCTGTCCGAAGCGGCGCAGGATGGAGAACAAGGCGACGCCGACCAGCGAGCCGAACACGCCGCCCGACAGCAGGACGGTGCCCATCTTGAAATCGACGTTGTCGCGGCTCCAATGGGCGAGCACGCCGCTGACCGAGGTCGCCACGGTCTGGTTGGACTGCGTCGCCACCGCGACCGCCGGCGGCACGCCGATGAAGATGAGGAGCGGCGTCATCAGGAATCCGCCGCCGACGCCGAACAGACCGCTCAGGAAACCGACGCCGCCGCCAAGGCCAAGCAACAGCAGCACCGACACCGAGATCTCGGCGATCGGCAGATAGACTTGAAAGCTGAGTAGCCAGTCTAAGAGGGCGCCCAGCATGCCCGACCGAACCCCTGGTCCTTGCGATCCATTCCGGCCGGCCGCGGCGCCTGCGCGCTCAGCCGGGTATCCCCCTCGACTGGTGATGGCGGCCGACGAGACGCATCATGTGAAAATGCTGGATGATGTGAGCGTCTTCGGCGACAGCGACTCGGGGACCGCGCGGCCAATCGTAGGGACTACTCTACGACGGTGATTCTGAAGGGGAAAGCGATGAATCAGCGATCAGTAATCAGGTATCAGTGATCACACGGCTCTTCTGATGCCTGATCATTGATCCCTGATGCCTGGCTACTTCTGCAGGATATCGGTCAGCTCTTCCAACTGCGTGCGGGCGCGCAGCAGATAGAAGCCCTGGGCGGTCAGGTGATTGGGCTCCAGCATGGCGTTCGGCGTGCCGTTGATGACGATCAGCGGCTGCAGGCTGGCGCCTTCCTTCATCGAATCGAGCATGCGCTGCCAAATCTTGCCTGCGCCGCGCTCATCCAGGACGGCCTTGAAATCGACGCCCAGGTCGCGCAACAGCAGGGCGTTCGCGTAGAGCAGGCCCTTATTGTAGTAAAAGACGTCATCGGCATTCAGGTCGTACCAGTCGCCGGCATATAGATCGATCTCCTGGTCGATTGCGTTCGACGCCGCGCCCAGATCCTTGCCGATGCGGTCCAGCGTGCCGATCAGATTGTCCGACCGCGGCTCGAACGCGGCGCGCCCGGCGGCCAGGCGTGTGTTGTAGTTGTTCAGCTTGACCATCGCCCTCAGGTATTGCGATTCCGAATTCGCGGCCAGGCTGGCGGAATCGACGTACCAGACGTCGGGCGCGTAATTGAGCAGGCCGCGCGCCTCGGTCAGGTCGGGATCGGCGCTGGCGGAGCCGCGGGAACGGCCGATCTGATCCGCCATTTCGGTGGCGAAGCGGGCCAGCGCCTGTTGAATGCCGTGCTGGAAGTTCGGCATGTTGTCGAGCGCGGCGCCCGGCAGGAAAAACGGGTCGTTGGCCGGCCAGGAGGTCCCGCCAACCTCGCGCTGGATCAACGCCGCCGCCAGGGCGACGGCCTTGCTCTGGCCTTGCGGCACGTTGCCGGCGCTGAAATCGGGATCATCATCGATCCGGTGAACCAGGATCATGCCGATCGGATAATAGAGGATCAGCACCACCAGGATTGCCAACGCGATCCACTTGGCCCGCTTCAGCCAGCGCCGGCGGGCGCCCGGCAGTTTCGGCGTGTCGGCCGGAGAATCGAGGAACGGGTCGGCGGTCATAAAGGCCTACTTCCAGTGGGGCGACTACGGAGAGGTGGTGACGAGCCCTCTCTCCGGCAAGATCAATGCAGGAACCCTACGATCTGCTCCACCTCTCGCAGGATCGGCATGGCGATGGTCTGGGCCCGCTCCGCGCCCTTGCGCAACAGGGCATCGAGCTCGTCGGAATGGGCCAGCAGCCGCTTCATCTCGGCATTGATCGGGCCCAGCTTGGCGACCGCGAGGTCGGTCAGCTCGCCCTTGAAGCGCGAGAATTCCTGGCCCGCGAAGCGGTTCACCACATCGGCCAACGTCGTGTCCGACAAGGCAGCGTAGATCGAGAGCAGGTTGAAGGCTTCCGGCCGTGCCGCCAGCGGCTCATCCTTCACTTCGCCCTTGTCGTCGAGACTCTCCGGGCCTGGAAGCGGATTGGGGTCGGTCTTGGCCTTGCGGAACTTGAGGGCGATGGTGTCCGCATCGTCGGTCATGTTGATGCGGCTGTAATCGCTCTCGTCCGACTTGGACATCTTCTTGGTGCCGTCGCGCAGCGACATGATGCGTGCGGCCGGCCCGCCGATCACCGGCTCCGGCAGCGGGAAGAACTGGACGCCGTAATCATTGTTGAACTTCTGCGCGATGTCGCGCGCCAGCTCCAGATGTTGCTTCTGGTCCTCGCCCACTGGCACATGGGTCGCCTTGTAGGCGAGGATGTCGGCCGCCATCAGCACCGGATAGGCATAGAGCCCGATCGAGGCGTTCTCGCGGTTCTTGCCGGCCTTTTCCTTGAACTGGGTCATGCGGTTGAGCCAGCCGAGGCGCGCCACGCAATTGAGGATCCAGGCCAGCTGGGCATGGGCGAAGCACTGGCTCTGGGCGAAGATGATGGAGCTCTTGGGGTCGATGCCGGCGGCGATGTAGGCGGCCGCAACCTCGCGCGTGTTCTGGCGCAAGGCGGCCGGTTCCTGCCACAGCGTGATGGCGTGCAGATCGACCACGCAGAAGATGCAGTCATAGTCCTTCTGCATCCGCACCCAGTTCCGGACGGCGCCCAGATAGTTGCCCAGATGCAGGTTGTTGGTCGGCTGGACGCCGGAGAAAATACGGTTCATCGAGGTGCTTTCGCGCTTTCGGTGTGCAATTTGCCGCAGGATCGACCCGGGTGGCGGCTATATCGCCGGCCGGAGCGGGCTTTCGCAAGGCTTTTCAGGGTATTTTTGGCCCAATTCGGCGGATTGGGCGTTCGATTCCGGCGCCGAATGCCATTGAAGGGGAAGGGTTTCACCCTCATATTATGCATCGGCAACGGGGCAGATGCCCCCGAGGGAACAAGGAGTGAACTAATGGCCACGGGACCACAGAGGGATTATTTGGGCCGCGCGCAAATGCCGGCCGGCGCCCGCGCTGCCGAACTGGATGTCGGCCTCCGGGCGCACATGCAGAAAGTATTCGGGCTCATGGGCATGGGCACGGCGGTGACCGGTTTGGTCGCCTTCTTCACGTCCCAAAGCCCGGCGATGATGAACCTGATCTTCAACACCCCGCTGCGCTGGGCGGTGATCTTCGCGCCGCTCGCTTTCGTGCTCGTGCTGAGCTTCGGCATTCAGCGCATGCGCGCTTCGACCGCCCAACTGACCTTCTGGGCGTTCGCGGCAATCATGGGCTTGTCGCTGGCGTCGATCTTCCTGGTCTATACCGGCCAGTCGATCGCCACGACCTTCTTCGTCAGCTCGGCGACCTTCCTCGGCATGGCGCTCTACGGCTACACCACCAAGCGCGACCTGACGGGCTGGGGCTCGTTCCTGTTCATGGGCCTGCTTGGCCTCATCGTCGCCAGCCTGGTCGGGCTGTTCATCCAGAGCAGCGCTCTGCAATTCGCGATTTCAGTCATCGGCGTCCTGATCTTCACCGGCCTCACCGCCTATGACACCCAGAAGATCAAGGAAATGTACTATGCCGGCGACGACAGCGAGATCAGCGGCAAGAAGGCCGTGATGGGCGCGCTGTCGCTCTATCTCGACTTCATCAACCTCTTTCTCTATCTGCTGCGCTTTATCGGCGACCGCCGCTAACAGCAGCAGATCCACTCCCGAACGGAACCGGGGCCTTCTGGCCCCGGTTTTGTTTTGCGGGCTGGCCCTGGCGCGACGCTGTCTCCTTGGCTAGCTTGACGCCGGCTGCAGTCAAAGATCAGGGGAAGTCATCCATGTACACGCTGTATTGGTCGCCGGGTTCGGCATCGATGGCGCCGCACGGCGCCTTGGAGGAATCCGGCGCGAAATTCGAGCTGAAGCTCATCAACACCGATGAAGGCGCGCACCGCGATCCGGCGTATCTGAAGCTCAATCCCAACGGCAAGGTGCCGACCCTGGTGATGGACGGCAAGTTCGTGATGTTCGAATCCGCCGCCATCACCATGTTCATCGCCGACCGTCATCCCAAGGCGAAACTGGCGCCAGGGCCGGACGAGATGGCGCGCGGGCATTTCTATCAATGGATGGCGCACCTCACCAATTCGGTGCAGCCGGCCATGCTGCGCTACTACTATCCGGAGCGGACCACCGCCGATGCCGGCGGCAACGAGCCTGTCACCGCGAAGGCGACAGAGGAGATCGGCACCCTGTGGGGCCGCATGGACCAGCACCTGTCGGGGCATGGGCCCTATCTGCTCGGCGACCGGTTCAGCGCGGCGGACATTTTCGCCTACATGCTCTCGACCTGGCAGACCTGCTGCCCGAACACCTATCAGCGCTTTCCGCATCTCAAGCGCCTGGCCGATCTGGTGGCGGCGCGGCCGGCGATGCAGCGCATGATCCAGAAAAACGCCGCCTGAGAATCTGCCGTGAGCACGCCGCGCGACATCCTGCAATTCTGGTTCTCGGACAACGCGCGGCCGCTCTGGTTCGAGAAGGACGCGGCGTTCGATGCGGACATCCGCGCGCGTTTCGGACCCCTGGTGCATCAGGCGCAGATGGGCGGGTTCGACGACTGGCGATCATCGCCTGACGGGGCGCTGGCCTTGCTGCTCCTGCTCGACCAGTTCGCCCGCAACATCCATCGCGGCGAGGCCAAGGCCTATCTCGGCGATGCGCGGGCGCGCGACGTCGCGGCCGAGGCGGTCGCGCACGGCTTCGACCAGCGCTACCCGTTTCCCGACCGCGTGTTCTTCTATCTGCCGTTCGAGCATTGCGAGACCCTGGCGAATCAGGACCGCTTCGTCGCTTTGCTCGAGGGTTGCGTACGGGAGTTCGGCGAGATCGCGGCCGAGTACCTGGAATACGCCCACCGCCACCGCGACATCATCAAACGCTTCGGCCGCTTCCCCCACCGCAACGAAGCGCTGGGACGAGAGACGACGGAGGAAGAGGCGGAGTTCTTGAAAGGGCCGAATTCGTCGTTTTGAGTGAAGTCGGCGCCACCACTCACATGTCACCCCGGCCGGAGAGCCGGGGCCTATGCAGCCTCGCAGCGTATTCCATAGATTTCCCATAGGTCCCGGCTCGCGCTTCGCTTGGCCGGGATGACATGCGGGAGAATCGCTAAGGCGTTGTCAGGTTCAACACCGACTGGGCGCGCACCATGTCGATGAGGTCGGTCTGCATCGAGGCGACCTTGCCCTTGAAGGCGGTCAGGAAGAAAACCGCGCCGCGGTAGTCGGGCGTCAGCAGCTTCACGCGCGATCGCATGTCCGACAAGCCAAAGGCCCCGATCTGGTCCGGCGTCGGTTTGAAGCTGGCATCGAGCTGCTTCAGGATGGTGGCGCGCCGCTGCTCCGGCAGGCGCGGATCGAGCTTCAGCAGGATCCAATAGCGGCTGAGCTCGCCCTTCACCTCGGCAATCCTGTCAGGCTTGCCGAACGTCGCCTCGAAATTGGCGAGCGCGGCTTCGGGCTTCATGTCCTTGCCCTCGAAGCTCTGGGTCAGGTGCGCCCAGAACACGCGCCTGCCATCCTCCGCGGACGAGAACCACAGCTCCAGATAGCGATCCTCGGTGAAATGGCTCTCGATATGCTGGATCGGAGCTTCGATCAGCACGCTGTCCTTGAGGATATCGTGCAGCTTTTCCTCATAGATGCCTTCGAGGAACTCGCCGTCGAGCGCATCGTCCAGCGGCATGTCGAGCGGAACACTCATCACGCGCTGGCGCGGCTCTTCGGCCAGCGTGGCATGTGAGGCCGCGAGCAGCGCGACGATCCCGAGTACCAGACGCTTCATGCCACCTTCGCTTCCTTGCAGACTTCCATGTGCCCGCTCGCCTGCTCCATCAGCCAGTCGCGAAACGCCTTGACCTTCGGCTGCTTCAAGGCGCCCTTGGCATAGACGATGAAATAGCCGGTGTCGGTCTTCACCGTGAAATCGATCGGCTTGATGAGGCGCCCGTGGCGCAGATCGTCGCCGGCATTGATGACGTTGCCCATGGCGATGCCGAGCCCGTCGATCGCAGCCTGGATCAGCAGATTGGAGAAGTTGAGGCTGAGATTGGATTTGATCTTGGCCTCGGGAAAGCCGGCGCCGGTCAGCCAGTCGGTCCATTCGTCGTAGCCGGAACGCATCCAGTCGCTGTCGGTCAGCAACGGATAATTGAGCACGTCGCGCGGCTCGTTGATCGGCTTGTCGGGCGTGATGAGGCTGGGGGCGCAGACCGGAAAGATATCGTTCTTCGCCAGCAATTCGCTTTCCAGCGCGTCCCACTGGCCGCGCCCGAACCGGATGCCGAGATCGATGTCGCGCCCGCCGATCTGCTCCACCGTGCTGGTGGCGGAGAGGCGTACCTGGACATCCGGGTGCTGGCGCTGGAAGTCGGAGAGCCGCGGCACCAGCCACTTGGCGGCGAGCGAGGGCAAAGCGGTCACGGTCAGCGGCCGATCCTTGCCGAGGCGGGTGATCTCCGCCGCCCCATCGGCGAGCTGGTCGAAGGCACTCTTGACCGGCCCCAGGAAGCGCTTGCCGGCCTCGGTCAGGCGCACCTGGCGGGTCTTGCGCTCGAACAGGGGCTGACCCAGCCATTCCTCCAGCGCCTTGATCTGGTGGCTGATGGCGCTGTGGGTGACGTTCAACTCGGCGGCGGCCTTGGTGAAGCTCTGCAGCCGGGCGGCAGCCTCGAAATAATGCACCGATTTCAGGGGTGGAAGGCGCATTGCGGATCCTTTCCATCTGTCAGTTTTTCTAACAGAACGCCTGAGAAACTATCGTTTGTCCGGGCCTGAAATCAAGGCCATTCTCTTATGCAACGGCGATGACGCCGCCTATCTGACCTGTGAGGTGAGCTATGAAATACAATACCTTTTCAAGCCCGATCAACGGCTTGTCGCGGGGCGTCGGCCACCAGATCGCCGCTGTCCTGGATCAGTTGTTCGAAGCCCCCTTCGTGTGGGCGGAACGGGCCGCGGAACGCCGCCACCTGGCGGAATTGGACGACCACCTGCTGAACGATATCGGCCTCAACCGGGCCGACATCGAGGCGGTCAGCACCAAGCCGTTCTGGCAGGCGTAACGAGGATCATGAGCACCCAGAGTTTCCCGGGGTGGCGCTTTAGCCATCCAGTCCAAGCGCGGCGCGAGGGACAGTAGCGGTCCGCTCTCACCCGACTTCTGTGAAGCGCCGCGCAAGGACCACCCGAACCCAAGGAGATGGACCATGAAGTACCATGCACACAGTGGCGGTATGTTGGACCTGGTTCCGCGGAGTGGTTTGGCGCACATCATCGCCTCCGATCTGGCGCCCGTGCTGGATCGCCTGATCGAAACCCCGATCGCCTGGCTGGAGCGCATGCGCGAGCGCCGGCAACTTGCGGGCCTCAGCGACGACATGCTGAAGGATATCGGCGTCAGCCGCGCAGACGTCGAGCACGTGGTGGAAAAGCCGTTCTGGCGGCAGTAACGTCGATCACCTAACGCTGGCCTTGAGGGCGACGCAGCCCCTCAAGGCCCTGGAATTCGACGAACTTGGTCATCGTCGACCACAGATAATCCCCGAAATAGAACGGTTCGAACGGCGCGATGCCGGCAAGCGGCAGGGGCTCGATCAAGGCATCGGCCCTGGCGTCGTAGAAGAACGGGATCGAGAACCGCTCCTCGCCGTGGCCGAGCACCCGATGTTCGGTCGCCTTGATCTGGCCGCCGGTCCAGCGTTCCAGCAGCTTGCCGAAATTCACCGCCAGCGTGCCTTCCTCGGGCGCAACGTCGATCCAATCGCCGTTGGCGGCGCGGGCTTGCAGGCCCGCTACGCCGTCCTGGGCCAGCAAGGTCATCAGCCCTGAATCCACATGCGCGCGGCCAAGCAGATAGCGCCGGCCGCCGTGATCGGTGACCCACAGCTTCTCCCCGGGGACTCCCGCCATCGATTCGGCCGGCCGCACGGGGTAGCGGATCAGACGCAAGGTCGAAATGCCGCCCCGGAATGTGTCGTCGAAAATAGTTTCGGGCAGTCCAAGCCCGCGGGCCAGCGCATGCATGAGCGCCTGCGCAACCTGCTCCATCGCCAGAAAATAGGCCGCGGCATCCGCGCGCCAGCCGGACAAGGCTTCTTCCGGCGGCAGGGGCGTCGCCTCCGTCAACGGGTCCGCCTCATCGACCAGCGCCGTGCCACGGGCGATATCCGGTCCGATGTCGATGCCTTCCTTGTAGGTTTCCGCGCCGTTCTGCAGCGGGAACCAGCCGCGATAGAGGTTGCGATGGCTGGAATCGAACTTCTGCCGCCACATGGGGCGGGTGACGGATGCCGGCAGGTCGAACAGCCGGAGCAGTGCGCGCCGCTTTTCAGCCTGGATCGGCAGACTCGACGGCAATCCGCAGATGGTCATGAACCCGCTGTTGCCGGCCGCCGCGATGATGGCCGCATCGGTTTCCGCGCGTGCTCGCGCGGGGCCGGAAAACAAGGGTGCAATGTCGATGCGGGGTACCATGCTGGTGGATTGGGGCCGCGGCACCAGCGGCGGTCAAGCGCCAAAACCTTGACCAGTCAGTGCGCAAATGCGATGGCATGCCGCCCGTGTCGGGCATCGCCTTGGGAGAGGCAATGAAGGCGCATTTCCAGAGAATGGCAGCGTACAACCGCTGGGCCAATGCGCGGCTTTATGAAGCGGCGGGCAAGCTGTCGGCAGCCGAGCTGGCGGCCCCGCGCAGCGGGTTCTTTCCCTCGCTGCTGAAGACGCTCAACCACATCCTGGTCGGCGATACGGTCTGGATGGGGCGGCTCGATGGAAGTGGCAGCGCCGACATCGCCAGTCTCAATCAAATCCTGCACACGGATCTTGCCGCCCTGAAAGCGGCACGTAGTGCGATGGATGAGCGGATCGTCGCGTTCGTCGACGATCTTCCGCCAGCGCGGTTGGGCGACGATCTGGTCTATCGCACCACCGCGGGCGATCCGATGGTGACACCGGTCGGCCAAGTGCTTGCGCATTTCTTCAATCATCAAACCCATCATCGCGGCCAGGCGCATGCGATGCTGTCATCGACCGACGTGGCGCCGCCGTCTCTGGACCTGATCCTTTTTCTGCGCGATCATCCGGAGATTGCGAAGCGGTGAAAGTTCATACTCCTTATCGCCAGCCCACAACCGTCACCCCGGCCTTGAGCCGGGGTCCATCTTTCCGCCGCTCGTGCGACTGCGGTGTGGATCCCGGCTCAAGGCCGGGATGACGGGAGAATAGGGATAGCATCTCACGAACGAAGGAACACAAAACATGACCCCCCATCTCGCTCTCCTCAGCATTCTTGGAACACTTGCCATCGGCGCGATGAGTCCGGGGCCGAGCTTCGTGGTGGTGGTGCGCGCTTCCGCCGCCTTGTCGCGGCGCGACGGGCTGGCATCGGCTCTCGGCATGGGGTGCGGCGGGCTGGTGTTCGCGGGTCTCGCGCTCGCGGGCCTGCAAGCGCTGCTGATGCAGGTGTCGTGGCTCTATCTCATCCTGAAAGTGGCGGGCGGCGCCTATCTCATCTATCTCGGCATCCGCATCTGGCAGGGCGCGCGCACGCCGCTGACGACATCCAACGGTGATCAGCCTGCAGCCGGCGGCTGGCGCAAGAGCTTCGCGATCGGATTCGCGACCCAGATCAGCAATCCGAAGACCGCGATCTGGTACGCCAGTATCTTCGCCGCCTTCCTGCCGACGCCGATTCCGACCTGGATGTTCTGGGTCTTGCCGCCGCTGATCTTTTCGATCGAGTTCGGCTGGTACACCATCGTCGCCCTGCTCTTTTCCGCGACACGCCCGCGCGCACTCTATCTCGGCGCCAAGCTGTGGATCGACCGCTTCGCCGGCGGCGTGGTGGGGGTGTTGGGCGGCAAGCTGATCCTCGAAGCGGTGCGCAGCCGGGTCTGAGATGAAACGAGTGTGGCAGAGCTGGATGATTGCTCTGGCGCGCTCGGCCGGAGTGACGCGCTGGATGCAGGGCAACCGCGCGACCGCGTCCATCGCGCGGCGCTTCGTGGCTGGCGCCGATGCGGCGAAGGCGATCGCGGTGGCCCGCGACCTGGAGCGAGCCGGCTTCAAGACCTCGCTCTATTATCTCGGCGAATATGTGAAGGACCCGGCCATCGTCGCGGAGAACGGGCGGCAGAAGATGCAGGTCGCGGAAAGCTTGAGCGCCGCGCATCTGCAGATTCACGTTTCGATCGATTCGACGCAGATCGGCTACGCGATCGATGAGGCAGCAGGCGAGCAGCTTGCGCTCAAGATCGGCGCGCGCATCCGAGAGTTGGGCCGCCATGGAGAAGGGGCGAATGGCGCTCCGCCCGTACTGATGCTGAACATGGAGGATGCGGACTATGTCGACCGTATCCTCGGCCTCCGTGCGCGATTGCTGGAGGCGGGCGTGCCGGTGGCGCAGACCTTGCAGGCCTATCTGAAACGGAGCGCCGACGATCTTGCGCCGATCATTGCGGCTGGGGGCCATGTGCGGCTGGTGAAGGGCGCTTTCGCCGATCCCGGGCCGCATGCCTATCAGGGCAAGGCGGAGATCGACGGCAACTATCTGGCGCTGACGCGCAGGATGTTGAGCGCCCAGGCGAAAGCGAGCGGCTTCCGCCCGGTGTTCGGCACCCATGACGATGCGCTGATCGCGGAGATCCGGCTGATCGCAAAGAATGCCGGCTGGCAGCCCGGCGCCTACGAGTTCGAGATGCTGTATGGCGTGCGCACGGAATTGCAGCGTCACCTGCGTCAGCAGGGCGAGCAGGTGCGGCTCTATCTTCCGTTCGGCCGCGACTGGTGGCCCTACGCCGTGCGTCGCGTCGGCGAAAGCCCGCGCAACGCCGCGCTGCTGGCAAGGGCGATGGTTAAGAGCTAAGTATCAACAGGTCTTGGGTGTTCTTTGAAGCAAATCTCGATTCCCCGCAGACTTATAGACCTTGCCTTTGGGGCTAGAAATGAAACGGCGGTCCTTGAAATCCTGAATGAGAAGCTCGTCTCGAGAGTAAAGAAGTCTCGCGCCGCTTGCTCTCGCCAATCCTAAAATATGTGTATCGTTCGACGCCGGTCCTGTCGCAACAACCTTCGCGACCTCAGCATCAATCGCGGCATTGGCAATTGTCTTTGCCCTCCCCGCCCTAACGTACTGAGCTAGCAATTTTCGAGCACTATTAATTTGGTACAACTCTTGAGTAAGCTTGCCTCCGTATACAACAGTACCGCCTTTCTCAATCCATTTGATGACGTACTGAGCATCAAATGTGGGCGGTACAGCAAAAGCATCGGCAGCCACTGAAGCATCAATAATTACGCACATCATTCCCCCAATGTTGATCCCCTACTCTAGACGCCCAGAATTCGCTTCTCCTCCTCCAGGAAGAATGCGCGATAGTTGCTGGGAGCGTTCAAGAGATTGCCCTCTTGGTCGAGACTCATATTGTGAATAGTGCTCTCACCTTTGGTGCGCTCGAAGAAAAGGAGAGAGACGCTTGTCGCCGGAAGTTTGCCATTCTTCACTTCAATTCTAACTCGATCGATGATGGCGTCACTATGCGTTTCTATTACGAAATGCCGGCCATTGCGTTTGGCCATGTCAACAAAAAAGCTCCCTAACTCGGCTTGACTCTTGGGATGCAAGTGAACTTCAGGCTGCTGCAGCAGATAGTATTGCCTTGCGCGCCCCTGGAGCACGTCGACCAGAATGGGAAGCACTTGACTTACCCCATAGCCGACGTCGAGCAGGTTCGAAGAAACACCTGATGTGCTGATTTTAATCTGGAAAGGATCGCTGCCACTCTTGCCTAAGTGTTTAACAAGAATTTCGTCGAACATACCTGACGCTTTGCCATATTTGTTTAGACCCTCCAGGACGGCGGACTCTTCAGGGTCTTTAGTTGCGAAAATTCGTGCCAAGGCCATCGGCACGTGATCGCCTTCAGGACGCTGAGCTTCCTTTACTGGATCATATGTACGCCTAGGGCGAGTTCTGACTGGGGCTGCTGCGTAAGGAGACCCCCCAAAATGTTGCTGCAACCACCTCGCAATCCCCCTCAGCAACATCAGATCCTCACGGGGATACTCCGCGATATCTGAACTCGGTTTCTGACGGCGAGTTGCTGCTGGACGGTATTCCAAGAAACGTGTGATGTCCTCAACATCAAAGGCCATTGGAGCGCGGCGCAACAGAGGGAAAATCTCCTCAAAATCCTCTGGCAATACGGTCATGCTTGAGTTTGGAGAATTTAACTCGATCCGCGCCAAAGACTGATTGTCTGCAACAGTAAGCGTTATCTTTCGCTCCAGTGCGCTTAGCTCGATCTGATCTACCTGCGGATGAGCGTCGACCTCCCGAAACTTGACCTCAAATCGTCCTCCTGGTTCGTCTCCTTGATCCGCCTCCCTAAGGAGTTCGCGTATCTTGGCTTGGTTCATTTCCGGGCTGCCCAAGGACCGGGGCAAATTAAAGTCTACGCCAATCTGAAACGACTTCGACCGCCCTCTACGGCCTTTCCCGGCATGAGCTATTTGTTCGAACGACCCGAGGAGAAACGGCTCTTCATTGAACGAAGGTCTCGAACTGCCGTAGAGCACTTCAATAAGAATTCGCATCGCAGCGAGGAAAGTGGATTTTCCTGAACTGTTCTCGCCGATTAGCAACGTAATGGGAGCAAGTAACGCGGGGGATGGTCGATGAAACGATCTAATATCTCTCAATAAGAGTTGCATCGAGTCCTCAGACTGTCGGTATCAACTGTCAAATCGGGCAGGATTTGAAGGTTAAGCCAAATCATCCGCAATAAGCTAGCCGTATGCGGCTTTATCCTAAGGGCATGGATTACTCCAAAATACAAAGGGCGCCGAACCAGTCGGCGCCCTTGTTCGTTTGAGCCAGCGTGCCCGCCTTACTTCGGCGAGATCACCATGATCATCTGGCGGCCTTCCATCTTGGGCTGCGATTCGACCTTCGCGATCTCGTCCAGGTCGGCCTTCACCCGGTCCAGCACCTTCACGCCCAGCTCCTGGTGCGCCATCTCGCGACCGCGGAAGCGCATGGTGACCTTCACCTTGTCGCCTTCCTCGAGGAAGCGGTGGATCGCCCGCATCTTCACCTCGTAATCGTGGATGTCGATGCCGGGGCGCAGCTTGATCTCCTTGACCTCGATGACCTTCTGCTTCTTGCGCGCTTCGTTCTTGCGCTTCTGCTCTTCGTATTTGAACTTGCCGAGATCGAGGATCTTGCAGACCGGCGGGGCGGCGTTGGGCGAAACCTCAACCAGATCGAGGCCGGCATCGGCGGCCATGCTGATGGCTTCACGGGTCGTGACGACCCCGACCATGCTGCCGTCTTCGCGCACGAGGCGCACTTGCGGGACGTTGATCTGGTGATTGACGCGCGGTCCGTCATTGCGGGACGGCGCGGGCTCCTGGGCAGGCATTCTAGCTATGGAAGGCTCCTAAAGGCTGTTAAGGGCTTGAAATGAAAGCACGCAACCGGGCCACGCCCGATTGCGCCTCAGCCATTATGCCATAGCAGAGAAAGCGGGGGGAAGGGGGTGGCGGGGGTGCCAACCCCCTTCCGAGGCCGCGGGGTGCGCCCGCCTAGGATGCCGCTTGGTTACTGGGCGGGAGCGTCGCCGGAACCCTGGTCCGGGGTGCCGTCATCGTCGCCTGGGGTCTCGGTGCCGGGGGCATCGCCTGGGCCTTGGTCCGGGGTGCCATCATCATCGCCCGGGACCACCTCGTCATCATCGCCGGCTTCATGATCGTCGCCGGCATCGTTATCGTCGCCCGCTTCGTGGTCATCGTTGTCGCCGGCCTCATGGTGGTCGCCGCCTTCGCCCGGGCCGCTATTGTCGCTGCCGGGACCGCGATTGCCGCCCTCGTGATCGTCGCCACCTTCGTGGTTGCCGTCATGATCGCCGCCGCCATCGCCGCCACCGCCACTGCCACCACCGCCACCGCCACCGCCTTCGCCGCCACCTTCACCGCCGCCGTCGCCACCCTCGCCGCCATCGGCGAAAGCCTGGGCGCCGCCGAACTGAAGCTGGTGGTCGAGGCTCATCGGCAGGGCCGCCGCGAAACCGACCGCGAGGGCCGCCATGGCGGCGGACTGCAGCAGTCTGCGCATCCGCCCTTGCCGCCAATCGCCGTCTTCCATCGAAATTTGCTGACGCGAAATGGGATCCATCGTTCTATCCTCCTCGGGGTGCTGGGGCCGATCCCTCCGATCGACCTGCCGGGGAGGTTAGCTGGACCATCCTGAAGCCAGGCTGAGGCGGAATTTAAGCTTGGCTTCAGCTTCGTAATGCCAGAGTACGGCGATGAGCGCGCAATCCGAACAGAGCGGAAAGGTCACGGCGGCTGCCCTGTTGGCGACAGTGTCGCTGCTCGCGCTGCTGTGCAATGCGCCCGCGGCGGCCAGCGACTGCACCGCCGGCAGCGCGGCGCCGCCGGCCGACATCGCCACCCCGACCATGGTGTTTGACACGTTGCGCGCCCGCACCAATGCGCAATTGCTGTCGATGGGCTTCCTGCGCAAGCCGGTGGAGGAGGAATGCGCATGGATCTATGAGGTCAAGGTGCTGACCGCCTCGGGCTCTGTGGTGGAGCTGGATTTCAAGGCCGACGATCTCGATCTGGTCGGCGCGCGCGGGCCTACCAATGACGGCGATGCCGTCGCCCTAGTGAAAGGGTTCGGCGGCGATGCCGCCGTCTTGAACGCCAGCGCCAACAACAGCGGCGGCAAAGGCTCCGGCACCGCACCCAGCGGCAAGGGCAGCGGCGACGGCGGTGGCGGCAGCGGCAGTGGCAGCAGCGGTGAAGGCGGCGAAGGCGGCAATTCCGGCAGCGGTTCCGGCGGCAGCGGATCGGGCAACAGCGGCCCCGGCGGCGGTGGATCCGGGAGCGGCGGCTCCGGCGGCGGTGGATCCGGGAGCGGCGGCTCCGGCGGCGGTGGATCCGGGAGCGGCGGTTCCGGCGGCGAGGGTGGAGAAGGTGGTAGCGGTGGCGGCGGTGACAGCGGCGGCGGCGGAGAAGGCGGCGAGGGCGGGGGCAACGACTGATGCGGGTGCTGGTAGTGGAGGACGATCGGCAGATTAGCCGGCAGCTCGTGCAGGCGCTCAGTGCACACGGCTATGTCGCCGATGCCGCGCGCAACGGCGAGGACGGAAAGTTCCTGGGCCAGACCGAATCCTATGACGCCATCATCCTCGATCTCGGCCTGCCGATGCTGGACGGCATCTCGGTGCTGCAGAGCTGGCGGCAGGAAGGGATGAAGGTGCCGGTGCTGGTGCTGACTGCGCGCGACACCTGGTCGGACAAGGTCAAGGGATTGCGCGCCGGTGCCGACGATTACCTCGCCAAGCCGTTCCATATGGAGGAGCTGATCGCGCGCATCGAGGCGCTGATCCGCCGCGACAAAGGCTCCGTGCGGACGCTGCTGACCTGCGGCGAGGTCGAGTTCGATCCCGCGACCGGCATCGTCACGCGGCGCGGCCAGGCGGTGACTCTGACCGCGCTGGAGCATCGGCTGCTCGCCTATTTGATGCACCGGCCGCACGCCATCGTCTCCAAGGCAGAGCTGACGGAGCATATCTACGACCAGGGGTTCGACAAGGATTCCAACGTCATCGAAGTTCTGGTGAACCGGCTGCGCAAGAAATTCGGCGCCGGTTTCATCACCACGCGGCGCGGCCTCGGTTACATGATCGGCGATGACGCAACCTGACTCGCCGGCCCCGGTCCGCGGTCCGCGATCTCTGACCGCGCGGCTGATGCTGGTGGCGGCGCTCGGCGCGCTCCCGATCCTTATCATCGCCGGCGCATCGCTGCTGTGGCTGTTCTACGAGCGCATCGAGAACAAGTTCGACGCATTCCTCGCCGCCTACCAGCAGCAACTGATCGCCGGGGCGGAGCGAACGGTGGATGGCGATCTGCGCCTGACGACAAGGCCGGCCGACCCGCATTTCGATCTGCCCTTCTCGGGCTGGTACTGGCAGATCAGCGCGGGCGATCGCACGTTGGTGCAGTCCCCGTCCGCCGGTCCGTTGCAAGGCGGCGAGGGGTTGGCGATCTCCGCGTTCGATGGAGCGGCGGATTGGATCGGACCGGGCGATGTCGAGTTGCGCGCGGTGGCGCGCGATGTGCGGTTGCCGGGCGCGGATGCAACCGTCCGAATCGTGGTGATGGGTCCACATGCCGAAATCGACCAGGAGGTGCTGGCCTTCGGCATCCAACTGGCGCTGGCGCTGGGCGCGCTCGGCATTGCCTTCCTGCTGGCGACGGCGCTGCAGGTGCGCTATGGCCTGCTGCCGCTCAGCGCGTTGCGTGACGCGCTGCAGAGGGTGCGCAAGGGGACGGCGCCGCGCCTTGCCGGCGACTACCCGATCGAGGTCGCGCCGCTGGTCGACGAGTTGAACGAGGTGCTGGCCCATAACGAGGCGCTGATCAGCAGGGCGCGCGTACAGGCCGGCAATCTTGCGCACGGGTTGAAAAGTCCGCTCACTGTGCTGCGCCAGGAGCTGACGGAGATCAAGGATGAGCGCGGCGAAATCGTGCGCGACCAGGTTGCCATCATCGGGGACCAGGTGGAGCGCGTGCTGGCCCGGATCCGCGCGGCAGGCCCGCTCAGCGCCGCCGCCGGACGCACGAAGATCGCGCCCGTGTTGCAAGATCTCGCCTTCTCGCTCGATATCATCCATCGCGAGCGCGGCATCAAAATCGACATCGCCTGTCCGGCCGACGCGATCTTTCCCGGCGATGGCGCCGATCTGGCGGAGATGCTCGGAAACCTGATGGACAATGCCTGCAAATGGGCAAAGACAAGGGTGCGCGTCGCGGTCGAAGCCGGCGCGCAAGGGCTCGTCGTCCTGATCGATGACGACGGACCGGGGATCCCGCCGGCGCGCCGGGAGGCGGCGCTGACCCGCGGCGGACGGCTCGATGAGACGGCGCCGGGCAGCGGCCTCGGCCTTGATATCGTGCGCGAGCTCGCCGAGCTCTATCGCGGTAGCCTGCGGTTGGACGATTCGCCGCTCGGCGGACTGCGCGGACGGTTGGAGCTGCCGGGGGACTAGCGGCCCCATAAAGCAAAGAAGGAACCGAGGAGTACGGCGCCCGCCAGACCTGCGATGAAGACGACGCGTTGCCAGCGCTTGCGCAGAATGATTTCGCCGCCACGAGCCTTCTCGGCTGGGTAACGTGGCGCTCTTTTCGGGAACCTCCGATCTGCCAAGTCGTTTCAATTTGAACAGTGCAATCGGAGAGAACCATGGCCAAACGCGAATTGATCGCGCCCAAGGGCGACAAGCGCTTTGTGCGCCGGGACGAAAAGGGGCGCTTCGGCGAGACCGACGATGTCGGTCGCTCCCTTGCCAGCGATGTCCGCCAACATGCCAAGACCAAGGCAAAGTCCGGCCAGGGCGATCGTGGCGACCGCGGCAAGACCCGCTGAAAGGCCGGCCAGACGGCCGCGTGTCAAGATCGGTCTCGCCTCGCTGCCGGTCCGGCTCGGCACGCCGCCGATGGAGGCGAGGTTGGTGGACGAATTGCCGGACGAGGATGGCTGGCAGTTCGAACCGAAATGGGATGGGTTCCGCTGCCTCGCCTTCCGCGCCGGTCCCGAGGTGGAGCTGCAATCGAAGTCCGGCAAGTCGCTGGCGCGGTACTTTCCGGACATCGTGGCGGCCCTCAAGGTCTTGCCACTGGATCGCTTCGTGCTGGATGGCGAGCTGGCGATTCTGACCGGCAAAGCGCTCTCCTTCGATGCGTTGCAGAACCGGCTGCATCCGGCGGAAAGCCGGGTGCGAAAATTGGCCGCGGAAGCGCCCGCCATGTTCATCCTGTTCGACTGCCTGGCGACGGCGGCGGATGGCAGCGTGATGGAGGCGCCCCTGGTCCAGCGTCGTACGGCGTTGGAGCGATTCTTTGCATCGGTCGGCGATCAGCTGGCGCTGCGGCTCACGCCTTATACGCGCGACCCTGCGGCCGCGCGCGCTTGGCTCAAGAAGGCGCGCGGCTCGTTGGATGGCGTGGTCGCCAAGCGCGCCGATGGTCCCTACCTGCCGGGCGAGCGCGACATGTTGAAGGTGAAGCTGCTGCGCACCGCCGATTGCGTGGTAGGCGGGTTCCGCTATGCGACCGACAGCGACCTGGTGGGCTCGCTGCTGCTCGGGCTCTATGACGAGACAGGCTTGCTGCGCCATGTCGGCTTTACCTCCGCCATCAAGGATGAGGATCGCAAGGCGCTGACCAGGAAGCTGGAAAAGCTGATTGCGCCGCCGGGCTTCACCGGTGATGCGCCGGGCGCACCCAGCCGCTGGAGCAACGAGCGTTCGGCGGACTGGCAGCCCTTGAAGCCGACGCTGGTGGTCGAGGTGAAGTACGACCAGGTGACCGGCAACCGGTTTCGCCACGGCGCCAAGCTGTTGCGCTGGCGCCCGGACAAGAAGCCGTCGCAATGCGGTTGCGACCAGCTCCAGCGCGAGGCGCCGCCGGCCAAATTGGTGAGCGAAGTGATCGGGCGATAGGCGCTATTTCTTCCGCGGCTCTTCCAGCTCCGCATCCGGCTCCATCCGCCCTGCGCGTATCATCTGCACTTGCTTCACCAAGGCGCGGGCGGCGTTGCGCACTTCCTCCTGGAAGCCTTCGTCGCGGTCGAGCGCCTGATGGCTGGTGGCATAGGCTTCGTAATAGCCGACATAGCGATCGACGCTCGCCGCACCCGCTTCGATCAGGTGCATGGCGGTCAGCCAGTTGGTGAGGGCGTGGCGCACATTCTGGGCGCCTTCGGCGTCGGCATGGACCACGAGTGCGAAGGCGCGGCCGGCCAGGTGGCGCGGATAGTCCCAGCCCTTCAACTCCAGTTGCTTGGCCTTCGCTGCGTCCTTGCCGTGGGTCGAGGTCGGGTCCGGATTGCCGCCGTCGGCGCAGACCAGGCGGTCGATCATCAGCTTGAGGACGCTGGGCGCCTGGTTCCAATGGACGGGAGTCGCGATGAAGATGCCGTGCGCCGCGACCCAGCGCGGATAGATCTCGTTCATCCAGTCATTGACCTGCCCGATGGCGTGGTTGGGATAGCAGGAGCAGGGCCAGTGGCAGAGCGGCATGGCGGTGGAAACGCAACCCTTGCAGGGATAGATCACGCGGCCATATTCGGAGGTGAGGCGGCTGAGGTCGAGCAGGTCGAACTCCATCCCGGCGCCTTCCACGATTTCGCGGGCCAGTTGGACGAGGCGGAACGTCTTGGACATCTCGCCCGGGCAGGTCTCGTCGCTGCGCGGCGAGCCGCAGATGCCGAGGATGCGGGACGGGCTGGCGGGATCGCGCTGGCGCTTCTGCGCCGCGTCGATCGCAGCGCGCGCCGCGATCCAGTGGACCGATAGATCATAATCTGGGTCGGCATAGCCGGGCCCCGCCTTGCGGTAGCGGTCATAGCCGTCCCAGGCAATCTCGCTGAGGCGGTCGATCTCGCGTGCCGCAGGCTCGAAAGCGGGGTCGTGGAAGTGCTGCCGGAAGCGCGCCGCAAATGCGGGCTTATCCAGATGCGTGCTGCCCTGGCCCTTGCGAACGCCGGCGTAGAGCGTGGGGGCGGCGTCTTCGCTCGGTTTCTTGGCCATCGCATGCTTACCAAGAGGAGCCCTGTCACGAGGGCTAACCCCGCCGCGCGGCGATCGTTCCTGACCGCTGGGCAGACCGGTTTGGCGCGCGACTCGGGAACGGCGCGCCGCGCAACACTTCATCGAACCCTGCGGCGCGGGCTCCGTCGCCATCGTGGCGAGAGTGATCTCGATCACAATTGCATGCGACGCTTATCCACAGTTTCGATCGAATCCGATGGTCGCTGCGCGTCATGCGTCCGGTGCGATGCACGATTTCGACCTGCGCCACAGCGTGCCGCAGGGGCAATGCATCGAATCAAGATCGTGACGCAAGCGCTTGATATACAGCGCATGCGCGCGTTGTCCGGTGCGTCCGAATCGCACTGCAACAAGAGGCCGCGCGACTCGAATTGGCCTCGGCGCGCCATCCGCGCCGCCGTGGTTGAGAGGCAAGAAATGCCCACCCCACAGGCATTTCCGACCCCTCGCGAATTGTCCCCAGCGCGTTTTATGATGGCCCGACTCGCAGAATCAGCGTAATAATCACGCGTTTCCGACTGATCGGCCTTGTCTTTATCGACCGGTCGTGATTCTTTCCGGGGACTGATCCCCTACTGACAAGAGAGGCTTAAACCATGGGAATCAAACCAGCCAAGGGCGGCGCGAAAGCGGCCCCGACGACCGTTACCCAGAAGCACCTCGCTGCGGACATTGCCGCTGCGCATGAGCTTTCGAAGAAGCAGGGCGAAGCGATCATGAATGACATCATCGCCCTCCTGGTGAAGAACCTGAAGAAAGGCTGCCGCATCCGCATGGCCGGATTGGGCGTCCTGCAGGTTCGCAAGCGCGCCGCGCGCATGGGCCGCAACCCGGCGACGGGCGAAGCGATCAAGATCAAGGCGAGCAAGAAGGTTGCGTTCCGCGCGGCCAAAGAGCTCAAGGAAGCGGTCTAAACTCAGATCGATGCTTCCGGGCCTTGCGCAGGATCAACCTGCATAAGGCCCATTGGACAGGGGTCGGGGGACGACCGATAAAGCGCGTGTAGCAGGGGTAAGTGCCGAGTCGCGAGACTGGTGCTTGTCCATAAGGTGATTGACCTTTTCGCTGCCGCGCCCGGTCGTTCCCTCCCCGGTCCGCGCCGGACCTCGGCACTCTCACTCAGAGCGAGAGACCACCGACAAGTACTGCGGATTCAGGCGCAGCGCCACTTTCGAGCCCTGTTCGAATCTCTTGCCGACCGGCTGGGAGAGGAACAGCGCGCCGAACGCGGTGTCCAGCGTGTATTCCCAATGTCCGCCCAGATAGGTCGCCTTGCGGACCGTAGCTGGCAAGCCCTCCGGTGCGCCGTCGGCATCGGTCAGCGAAACGGCGGCTGAGCGCACCACCAGATTGCCCGCGTTGCCACTGACACGGGGCGCCGGCACCCGCAACTCGATCGCGCCGAATCGCACGGTGGCAGCCGTTCCCTCGTGCCGCACGATCTCGCACGGGATGAGGTTCGCGCCGCCGATGAAATCGGCGACGAAGGAATCGGCGGGCCGCTCATAGAGGTCGACCGGCGTCCCCTCCTGCGCGATCCGGCCCTTGTTCATCACCACAATCTTGTCCGAGACCGCCAGCGCCTCCTCCTGATCGTGGGTCACGTAGATCGAGGTCAGATGCAGCTTCTGCTGCAGATCGCGGATCTCTTCGCGCATGCGGCGCCGCAGCTTGGCATCGAGGTTGGAGAGCGGCTCGTCGAACAGCAGCACCTGCGGCTCCAGCACCAGCGCGCGGGCGCAGGCGACGCGCTGCTGCTGCCCGCCGGAGAGTTCCGATGGCAGCCGGTCGTCATAGCCATCGAGGCCGACCAGACGCAGTCCTTCGTGCGCCTTGTCCAGCCGCTGCGCCTTGGTGAGCGCGGCGTCCGCCAGCCCGTAGGAGACGTTCTCCAGCACCGTCATGTGCGGGAACAGGGCGTAGGATTGGAACACCATGCTGACGTCGCGCTCGTTGGGCGGCAGCAGGGTCACGTCCTTGTTGCCGATCAGGATGCGGCCTGCGCTCGGCATCTCCAGGCCCGCGACCATGCGCAGGGTCGTGGTCTTGCCGCAGCCCGACGGGCCCAGCAGCGTCACGAGTGTGCCGGCCTCGATGGTGATCGACACCTCCTCCACCGCGGTCACGGCGCCGTACTGCTTGCGCACCTTCTCCAGCACGACGGCGGCGGAGCGGTTGGCGATGCTCATGAAGCAGCCTCCAGGGATGCCGGGGTCGGGATGATGCGGCGCGCGCGCCGCTGCTCGCCCACGCCAAGCTGGATGATGCCGATCGCCGCCAGCATGCAGACGATCAGGACCGAGGAATAGGCGATGGCGACGCCGAAATCGGACACTTCGACCCGGCCGACGATATAGGCGGTGGCGAGATTGTATTGCGCGCTGACCAGGAAGATGACCGCGCTGACCGAGGTGATGGCGCGCACGAAGGCATAGACCAGCGACGCGATGATGGCCGGGCGCAGCAACGGCAGGATCACGCGTCGTATGGTCGCGAAGCTGCCGTGCCGCAGGGTGAGCGAGCATTCATCCAGGCTCTTGTCGATCTGGCTCAAGGTCGCGAGCCCGGCGCGGATGGAGACCGGCATGTTCCGGAACACGAAGCAGATGATGAGGATGAGGCCTGTGCCCGTCAGCTCGATCGGCGGCACGTTGAAGGCGACGATATAGCTGATGCCGATGACCGTGCCGGGGATGGCGAAGCTCAGCATGGTCAGGAACTCGAAGCTGGCCTTGCCGAGGAAATTCTGCCGGTTCAGCAGATAGGCGGTCAGCAGGCCGATGATGGCGGTCAACGGCGCGGCGATGGCGGCCAGCTCGATGGTGGTGAAGAAGGATTGCCAGGCCCGCCCGCTCCACAGGATGCCGTGCGGTCCCCAGTCGATGCCGAATGCGGTGACGTAATGCTGGAAGGTCGGCGTGTTGTTGAGGCCGAGCGAGCGCACGAAACCGCCGGCCAGAATCAGCAGGTAGAGCAGCACCGTGAAAGCCAGCCACGGCATGGTGACGACATAGATCAGGATCCGGACGCCGCGCGGCAGCGCCGCCGGAATTCCCGAATCGCCCTTGCCGGAAATTGTGGTGTAGGAGCGCCTTCCGAGCCATTGCCGCTGCAGCACGAAGGCCGACAGCGTGAGGAACAGCAGCACGATGGAAAGCGCGGAGGCGCGGCCGGGGTCGTTCTGCGAGCCGACGATGGCAAAGAAGATGTCGGTCGATAACACATCGTAATTGCCGCCCAGCACCAGCGGGTTGCCGAAGTCTGCGAGGCTCTCGACAAAGCCGATCAGGAATGCGTTGGCGAGGCCGGGGCGCAGCAGCGGCCAGGTCACGGTGCGAAAGGTGCGCCAGCGATCCGCGCGCAGGGTCTGCGCTGCCTCTTCCATCGACGGGCTGATGCCTTCGACCACGCCGATCAGCACCAGATAGGCGATCGGCGTGAAGGCGAGCGTCTGCACCAGCAGCAGGCCGGAAAAACCGTAGATCCAACGGCTGGGCGGGATGCCGAACAAATCGCTGAACAAGACCGTGCCGACGCCGCTGCGCCCGAACAGAAGGATGATGCCGAGCCCGATGACAAAGGGCGGCGTGATGATCGGCAGCACCGCCAGCAGGCGCAGCAGCCCTTTGGCGCGGAAGCCGGTGCGCTTGTGCAGCAGCGCGAAGCCGAGGCCGAGCAGGGTGGTCGCGATGCCGCAGGCGACCGCCAGCCACAGCGAGTTCCAGAACACGCCGCAATATTTCTTGCCGGCGAAACAGCCGAGCGACCAGATATCCTCCGCCGTCAGTCGCGCGATCAAAGAGGCGATGGAAAAGCTGCCATCCTCGCTGATCGCCGCGCGCTGCAGGACGGCAACCACGGGAAAGAACACGAACAAGGCGATCGACGCGACGATCACGGAAATGGAGCCGACCAGGAACAGATCGCCGCGCATGGCGCCACGCCGCGCAAGACCGGCCGCCAGCAACAAGAGGAACGAGGTGCCGGCGACGAGCGCTCCGGCGCCCATGCCTTCCTGCGGCGGGACGGCGCCGAACAGCGCCTCCAGCGACGGATGGGTCCAGCCATGCAGGCCGATCAGGAAGCCTTGGAGGAACAGATAGGCGAGGCCGAAGCCCCCGCCGATCGCAATCAGCAGTGCGCCACGCTGGTGATCGAACAAAGCGGGCAAGGGAATGACGAGGGCGAGGAACAACGGCCAGAGCCAGCCCGCGCCGAAGGTCGAGGCCTGCAACAACGCGGGCGCAGTCCTGGCGTCGGGAAAGGCGGAGAGCCAGCCGAAGCTCCAGAAGCCGCTCTCGATCGCGTACCACGGCAGCACCACCAGCCCGATCGCGGCGGCGATCAGAAGTGCGACAACGTTGCGATCCTGTCGAGACAACCGGGCCATGAAACGCAACCGGCGGCGAAGTGGCTTCGCCGCCGGTCGTGCCTTCTATACGCTACTGCGCCGCGATTTCCTTGTCCCAGCGGCCGAGCAGGCGCTTGCGCTCGTCCGATGAACCGTATTTGGCGAAATCGTAATCGATCAGCTTGATCTCCGCGAGTTTCGGCGCTGCTTCCGGCGTCGGTGCGTTCTTGTTCGACGGCACCTGGAAGGAATTGGCCTGGGCCGCCAGGGCCTGCGCTTCCGGGGTCAGTGCCCAATCGTACCACTTCTTGGCGTTGTCCAGGTTGGGTGCGCCCTTGATGATGCTCATGGAGCCGACCTCGAAGCCGGTACCTTCGCACGGCGCCACCACCACCATCGGCACGGCCGACGTGACGGCGGGCGTGACCAGATCGTGCTGGAACGAGATGCCGATCAAGGTCTCGCCGCGCGAGGCGGCTTGCGCTGGCGCCGCGCCCGACTTGGTGTATTGATTGACGTTCTCGTTCAGCTTCTTCATGTACGCAATCGCCTCATCCTCGCCGAGGATCTGCACCATGGTGGCAAGGAAGGTATAAGCGGTGCCGGACGAGTTCGGATTGGCGACCTGGACCTCGCCCTTATATTCGGGCTTCACCAGATCGGCCCAGCATTTCGGTCCTTCGACGCCTTTCTCCTTCAGCACGTCCGCGCTGTAGCCGAAGCCAAGCGCGCCCATATAGATACCGACGGTCTTGCCGCCTGCCGTCTTGTGCTGCGACACGGCCCAGTCGTTGAGGTCCTTCAGCATCGGAGACTCGTAAGCGAGGGTCAGGTCTTCCTCGGCGGCCTGCAGGTGCGGATCGCCGGTGCCGCCCCACCAGATATCGCCCTTCGGATTCGCGGCCTCTTCCTTCACCTGGGCATAGGTCTCGCCCGAACTCTTGCGAGTCATCGCCACCGAAATGCCGGTCGCTTTCTGGAACTCGTTGACCATGAGCTGGCACCATTCCTCCTGAACGGAGCAGTAGACGGTCAGATTGCCGTCCGCCTTGGCATGATCGCCGGCGAACATGGCCGAAAGTGCAGTGGCCGCGGCCACGGCATAAAGCCGGGCGGCTGCGAATGATCGGGTCATCATTTTCCTCCAAGTTCGATGCGGGCCGCGTTCGCAGCGGCCTTCTATGACATATTTATTACAAGTTCACATTGACCGAACGGACAGCGTCTGGAAAGTATGAAAAGTTGCTGCAGTGCAAGATTGGATAGAGTGATGGACCAGAACGAACTCGGGCTCCGGTATCGATTCGCGCAAGGCGTGGTGCGGGAGGCGGGCCAGGTGGCGCTCGAGCGCTATCGGAGGCGCGAAAGCCTGACTATCGAGCGCAAGGGCCGGCAAGACTTCGTGAGCGAAGCCGACAAGGCATGCGAGGAATTCGTGATCGGCGCCCTGCTGCAGGCATTCCCGGAGGATGCCTGCCTCGGCGAAGAGGGCGGCGCACAAAATACCGGCGGCACCGCCACCTGGATCATCGATCCGATCGACGGCACCAGCAATTTCATCGCCGGCATCCCGATCTGGTGCGTATCACTGGGCCTCGTCATCGGCGGCAAATCGGTGCTGGGCATCATCTACAATCCGGTGACGGACGAGCTTTACACGGCGCGGGAAGGGGCGGGCGCGTTCCTCAACGGGCGGCGCATCCGTGTCAGCAGCGCGCGCAAGCTGGACGAGGCGCGCATGGGCCTCGGCTTCAGCTATCGCCGGCCGGTGCAGGAGCATATCCGCGCCGTCGCCGCCTGCCTGGAGGCAAGCTGCGAATATACCCGGTTCGGCTCCGGCGCCCTCGGCATGGCGTTCGCGGCGGACGGCAGGCTCGACGGCTATTACGAAGCGCACATCAACGCCTGGGACATCGCGGCCGGCCTGGTGCTGGTAACGGAAGCCGGCGGCTGGTGCAGCGACTTCTTCGGCGGACCCGACGCCCTTGCCAAGGGCAATGCGATCCTTGCAGCCACACCCGCATTGGTTGCACCGCTGCGCAAGCTGCTCATCATCTGACACCAGGCCGGATTCGTTTACGAAACGTAAAGGCCTGCCGGCATAGGGTCGGTCCGCTATGCCGCCGCGGAACCCCCTGCCGTCTCGTGCCGTTGTCATTTCTGGCGCAACAGGAATGAACGCGGTGACGCTTGGCATGACGGCACTTCTGATCAGATGTCGCCCGCATGCGTAGCAGCGCCGACCTCCGCCGTGCAACCGACGCCACCGATCCGCCGCCTTCAGCGAGCGATGCGGAAAAGGCCGGTCTCGAATATGTGAACGATGGGGAGCCTGGCATACGCCGGCAGCGGCGCGGCACGGGCTTCACCTATCTCGACAGCAGCGGCAAGACAGTGCGCGACCCTTATGCCCTCGCGCGCATCCGCTCGCTCGCCATCCCGCCGGCCTGGACCGATGTCTGGATCTGCGCCAGCGAGAACGGCCATTTGCAGGCGACCGGGCGCGATGCCAAGGGGCGCAAGCAATACCGCTACCATGTCGATTTCACCGCGATCCGGGACAGCGCGAAATACGAGCGCCTGGTGGAGTTCGCCAAGGCCCTGCCCGCGCTACGCGCGGCGGTCGCGAAACAGATGGCGCTCTCCGGCCTGCCGCGCGAAAAGGTGCTGGCGACCATCGTGCATCTGCTCGACAGCACCCTGATCCGTGTCGGCAACGACTCCTATGCGCGCGACAATGCCAGCTACGGCATCACCACCTTGCGCAACTCCCATGTGAAGGTGGCGGGCGGCGAGCTGCGCTTCCAGTTCAAGGGCAAGAGCGGGAAAAGCTGGCGCGTCACCGTGCGCAACCGGCGTGTCGCGAAGATCATCCGCTCGTGCCAGGATCTGCCCGGCCAGCACCTGTTCCAGTATCTCGACGAAGCGGGCGATGCATTCCGCATCACCTCGACCGACGTGAACGAATATCTGCGCATGCTCACGGGTCGCGAGGTGACGGCAAAGGATTTTCGCACCTGGGCGGGAACGGTCCTGGCGGCGAACCTGCTGCAAGAGATCGGCCGGGCGGACAGCGCCACCGCCGCCAAGCGCCAGATCCGCGCAGCATTGCAACAGGTCGCGGCGCGGCTCGGCAACACGGTCGCGATCTGCCGCAAATGCTACGTCCATCCCAGCGTGCTGGAAGCCTACGCGGCCGGCGAGCTCAACCTGCGCCGTCTGGCACAGAAGGACGGCGCGCTTCGTCCCGAAGAGCGGGCAGCCCTGCGTTTCCTGCAGCGGCGCCTCAAGTCTCAATCCTAATCGGCGATGGCCTGCGGGACCGTCGGGTTGGCGGGCGCGCGCTCCATCGCCATGGCGGCAAGATCGACCTCGGCATAGACCGGCAGATGATCGGAGGCGCGGCGCGCGCTGGTATCGATCCAGGAGCGCAGCAGCGCCTTGCCCGGCCGGCAATAGATGCGGTCGAGATTGAGGATCGGCCGCCACGAGGGGAAGGTCTTCTGCATGGTGTGGGTGGGGATGAGAGTGGTGAGGGTCGAACGCACCCGCCCATGCCAATCGTTGAAGTCGCCCATCATCAACAGGCCGCCGGGCAGCGCGGCGGGGTCCGCACCCGGGTCGCCGCGCACCAGCGGCTTGAAAATGTCCAGCTGAGGGCGGATCTCGTTGGGGCGCAGGCCCATATGCGCGGCGATCACCCGGATATAGCCGAACGGGCTTTCGATCGTCGCCTCGATGGCGCAGCGCGTCTCGCGGCGCGACACATGCAGCTCGTGCACGTTGATGTCGTGCATCGGCCAGCGACTGATGAGGACATGGCCGTAATGGCCGTCCGGCGCCACGATGGTGCGTGCCTCGGCGGCATGGCTGCCCAGTACCTGCTTCAGCGCGGCGAGCGGCAGGTTGGTCTGGTCCTTGCCGCGCGAATCCACTTCCTGCAGCGCCACGATGTCGGGGTCATGCGGCCTGATCAGCTCGATGATGCGCTCCAGGTCATAGCGCAGATCGGTGCCGATGCCGCGATGGATGTTCCAGGTCAGGATGCGGGCGTAACGATCGGGGCCCGCGCGATTGGGTGCTTGTTCATTCATGGTCGACAGGCTCGCAGTCGATCATTCATGGCACACTTTCCCTGAGGAGTCTCCGGCCTGGGCGTCGCGCCTGGCCGGCGCGGTCGCGGCGGCGCGAGATGAAAATCTGCAACCCGATCGAGACCCCGATCGCCGCCGCCAGCAATCCGGCCAGGGTGGCGACACCGGCCAAGGTCGGCTGGGTGATCAGGTCGATCACCTGATCACCCAGCAGGGACATCACGGCAAGCCCGGGCGTCAGCCCGATGGCGGTGCCCAGCAGGTAATCGAGGGCAGGAATGCAGATGGCGCCGGCCGCCAGGTTGACAATGCTGAAAGGCGCCACCGGCACCAAGCGCACCAAAGTCACGGTCGGGATTCCCCGGCGCGCGAAACTGCGGGTGATGAGGTTGAGGCGCGGACCGAAGAACTGGCGCAAACCGCGCGGCCCCAGCCAACGGCCGATCGCATAGGTCACCAGCGCGCTCGCCAGGGCGCCGGCCGCCGCATACAGCATGCCGGGCCATGCGCCGAAGATTGCGGCCGTCATCGCAATCAGGACCATGACCGGGAACATGACCAGCCCTGCCAGCACAAAGAGGACGATCACCACCACGGCGGCCCAAGGACCCGGCAGGGACGATACCCAACTCGCCAGGAGCTGAGGATTGGCCAACTCCGCCAGCGGCGTCAGACTCCAGGCGGCGGCCAAGCCCACGAACAAAGCGATCGCCAACAAAATGCCGGCCACCGCCAGCAAAGGCCTGCGCCTGCTGCGGCCGACGGCATTGCCGGCTTCGGACAGCATGCGGGTCGGATCGATCGGCGCGCGCGGGTCGGCCACAAACTCCCACATCGAGGGGGGCGAGACCGGCAGCGACCGGTCGACCACCCCCTGCAGCCAGTGCGACCGCTTAGGCAGGGACTTGATCGCGGCGATGATCGAATCATGGCTGGCGATCGCCGCCTGCACTTCTTCCAGGCTGGTGCCGGCATGTTCCGCGATCAGCGTGTCGCGCAGCTTGCTAACGCTTTGCTGCGCTGACTCGTCGTCCCCGGCTGCGATCACCAGATCGCATTCCGTATCGGTGCCCATGGAGCGATGGCACAGATTGGCTGAGCCGACGCGCAGATAGCGGTCATCGACGATCATGACCTTCGAATGGACATGGGGGTCTGCCACCTTGCCCTCGTGCTCGATCCGGGGCGCGGCCATCAGCACGCGATCGGCGACGCGAGCCTTGCGCAGGATGCGCGCGACGCGCGCGCGTCCGGCGGTCATCACCGTGCGCTCCAGCTTGCCGCGATATTTGAACGGACTGATGATCACGGCCTC
>Ga0207428_10000443_pt1 | contig 50772 bp, 36 predicted proteins | sample RhiMethybrSRZTD1_FD_187600 | JGI IMG/M metagenome (GOLD analysis project Ga0207428, IMG submission 187600) | Populus rhizosphere microbial communities from Tennessee, USA - Rhizosphere MetaG P. TD hybrid SRZTD1 (SPAdes) (version 3) | ecosystem: Host-associated > Plants > Roots > Rhizosphere >...
GCGAACACCCACCGAGCTGGTGTGTGAGTGCCCCCCCTGCCTTAGCAAGACCACGGCCCACGGTCGCGCAGCAGCGGCGCCGTGCGAGGGGGGTTGCAGGGGGGGTCGTACCCACACATCGCGATGGTGGGCACAGTGCGAACACCCACCGAGCTGTGTGTGAGTGCCCCCCTGCCTTGGTAGGGGTGGGGGTCAGTTCCCCCCTGAGACAAAAACTCGCGGTAGAATCACTCCTTAGGCCCATGCCCAGCGGAGACGATCCCGTCCAGAAGAGCCAGGAATTCTTTGGCGTTTTCCTGAAGGCCAAGGAGTTCACGGAGGAGCTGCTCAAGGAGAACGAGCGCCTCCGGTTCAAGATCGCCGGCCTCGAGGCCGGGGTGGGCGGAGGCTCGCCCACGGCCCTCGACGAGCGCGTGCGCGAGCTGGAGCAGCGCCTCCTGGAAGTGGAGACGCGCTACCGCAAGGTCGAAGAGGAGAACAAGGAGTTCGCCGACCGCTACATCGAGATCGAGGAGCAGAACAACAACCTGGCCAACCTCTACGTGGCCTCCTATCAGCTCCACTCGACCCTGGACTACCGCGAGGTCATCCGCATCGTCCAGGAGATCGTGATCAACCTCATCGGAGCCGAGGCGTTCCACATCTTCGTGGTGAGCGACAAGACGGGCCAGCTCGAGCTCGAGACGTCGGAGGGAGCGACCGCGCCCGTGACCAGCATCGGGATCGGGGAAGGGCCGATCGGGCTGGCGGCCAAGACGGGCGAGAACTTCTTCGCGACCCAGGTCGCGCACAAGGAAGCGACGCCCTTCGACCAGCCGACCGCCGTCATCCCCCTGAAGATCAAGGACAGCGTGGTCGGGGTCATCTCCATCAACAAGCTCCTCGTCCAGAAGACCGAGTTCACGGCCACCGACTTCGAGCTCTTCACGCTCCTGGCCGGGCATGCCGCGACCGCGATCTTCTCGGCCAAGCTGTATTCGACCTCGGCCCGGAAGCTCACCACGCTGCAGGGCTTCCTCGACCTCATCAAGACCCAGCCGGCCAAGCCCTAGACCGGGCGCCGGCGCTTCGCGGCGCCGATAATGGCCCGGCTCGAAGGAGGCCCTGAATGCGCCCAGCGTGCCTGGCTGCCGCTTTCGTCTTCGCCCTGCCGGCGGCCGTGTCGACGGCCGCTCCCCCCACCTTCGAACAGTCCCTGTCCTTGATGAGCGTGCGCGCCCCGCGCATCTCGCCGGACGGACGCGCGGTCGTGTACGAGCGGCAGGAGACGGACTGGAAGGAGAACGTCTACGTCACCCAGCTCTTCCTGGCCGACGTGGCCTCCGGGAGGTCGATCCAGCTCACGCGCGGCAAGAAGCCGGCGACGTCGGCGGAATGGTCGCCGGACGGCCGGTGGATCGCGTTCCTGACCGAACGCGACGGAGTGGTCGCGCCCCAGGATCCGGAGGCCCGGACGGGATCTACATGACGGGGCTGCGGCGCACGGACTCGCACATCTTCCGGATCCCCGCCGCGGGCGAGATGGCGCGGGTGTCGAGCCCGGACCGGCTGGCCGTGAGCGCGCCGAGCTTCTCGCGGGACTTCAAGACGGCCGCCTTCGTCATTGCCGACGATCGGCACCTCCCGGAGATCGCCGTCTCGGCCCTCGCTCCCTTCCAGCCACGCACCATCACGAACATGACCGCACAGACGGCGGGATGGATCACCGGTCCCGTCTCGCTGGTGCGCTGGAAGAGCGGAGACGGCGCGGAGATCGAAGGCGTGCTGCACAAGCCCGCGGATTTCCAGGCGGGCAAGCGCTATCCGCTCCTCGTCGTCATCCACGGCGGGCCGACCGGGATCTCGCGGGCCTTGATGGCGCCGGGGAACCGCTACTATCCGATCGAGGCCTTCCTGGCCAAGGGCGCCCTCGTCCTGGAGCCGAACTACAGGGGCAGCGCGGGCTACGGCGGCGCCTTCCGCGCCCTCAACGTGCGCAACCTCGGCGTGGGCGACATGGCAGACGTGATGAGCGGGGTGGATGCGCTCGTGGCCCAGGGCCTGGTCGATCCGGACCGCCTGGGGGTGATGGGGTGGTCGCAGGGCGGGTACATCTCGGCGTTCCTGGCCACCAACACGGACCGCTTCAAGGCCATCTCCGTCGGGGCCGGCATCAGCGACTGGATGACCTACTACGTCAACACCGACATCACGCCGTTCACGAGGCAGTACCTGCACGCGACGCCCTGGGACGATCCCGAGATCTACGCGCGCACCTCTCCCATGGCCAACATCAAGAAGGCGAAGACGCCGACCCTGATCCAGCACGGCGAGAACGACCGCCGTGTGCCGATCCCCAACGCCTACCAGCTCTTCCGCGGCCTGCGCGACCAGGGCGTGCCCGCCACCATGATCGTCTACGCCGGCTACGGCCACGGCATCACCAAGCCGAAGAGCAACCGCGCCGTGCTGCAGCACAACCTCGACTGGTTCGCGCGCTACATCTGGGGCGAGCCCCTGGCCGCCGACTCGCCCCTGCGCGGCCGCGGCGAAGCTGCTCCATAATGGCCGAGGGGGAGGGGACCAGACGATGACCCAGGCGCGGACTCTCGGAGAGCTCAAGAAGTCGGGCGGGAAGACGGTCAACGTCAAGGAGGAGATGCGCCGCAACCTGATTCGGAAGCTCGAATCGGGTGAGACGCTCTTCCCGGGCATCCTCGGCTACGACGAATCGGTCGTGCCCCAGGTCGCGAACGCGGTCCTCTCGCGCCACAACATGATCCTGCTCGGCCTGCGCGGGCAGGCCAAGAGCCGGCTCCTGCGCAGCCTCACGACGTTGCTCGATCCGGCCTTGCCCATCATCGCCGGGTGCGAGATCCACGACGACCCGCTGAAGCCCCTCTGCCGGCGCTGCCGTGACCTCGTGGGCGAGAAGGGCGACGAGACGCCGCTGGCCTGGCTCTCACCCGACGAGCGCTTCGTGGAGAAGCTGGCCACGCCGGACGTGACCATCGCCGACATCATCGGCGACGTCGATCCCATCCGCGCCGCCCGCGGCGGGCACGACCTGGCCAGCGAGCTGACCATGCACTACGGCCTGCTGCCGCGCGCGAACCGCGGCATCTTCGCCCTCAACGAGCTGCCCGACCTCGCCGGGCGCATCCAGGTCGGCCTCTTCAACATCCTCCAGGAGGGCGACGTCCAGATCAAAGGCTACCCGGTGCGCCTGCCCATCGACGTGGCCATGGTGTTCACGGCCAACCCGGAGGACTACACCGCGCGCGGCAAGATCATCACGCCGCTGAAGGACCGCATCGGCAGCGAGATCCGCACCCACTACCCGGCCACCGTCGAGCAGGGGGTGGCCATCACGCAGCAGGAGGCCTGGACGGACCGCGGCCGGGAGCTGCGCGTGCCCCGCTACATCCGCGAGGTGGCGGAGGGCGTCGCCTTCGCCGCCCGCCGTGACAAGAAGATCGACAAGCGCAGCGGCGTCAGCCAGCGCCTGCCCATCACCGCCCTCGAGAACGCGATCTCGAACGCGGAGCGGCGGGCCGTGCTGCGCAAGGAAACGATCGTGGTGCCGCGCGTGTCGGACATCTACGCCGCCCTGCCGTCGCTGACGGGGAAGTTCGAGCTCGAATACGAAGGCGAGCTGATGGGCGCGGACAACGTGGCCCGCGAGCTGATCCGGGCCTCGGTGGGGGAGGCCTTCTCCGTCTACCTCGGCTCCGCCGACCTGCGCCCGGTCGTGTCGTACTTCGAAGCGGGGGGCAACCTGAAGCTGCGCGAGGATGCTTCCTCGGACGACATGGTCGCGCAGCTGCGGAAGGTGCCGGGACTGTTCGAGGCCCTGAACCATCTCGGCCTCGGCGGCGGCGAGCCCGCCCCCGTCACCGCGTCCGCGGCCGAGTTCGTCCTGGAGGGCCTCTACGGCCAGAAGAAGATCGGCCGCAGCGACGACCGCGGCTTCATGGCCCCGGAGCGGCACAGCGACGCCGACATCGACATGGAGAAGCTCGAGCGTCTGCGGCGGATGAAGAAGCAGGTGAACTGAGCCGTGGGCGCCATCCGCTATCACCGCTACATCGGTGAGCTCTGGGACGACCTCGACCTCGGCGAGCTGGTCGGGGAGCTCTCGGACTTCCTCCTGCAGAGCGGCTTCGGCACCGAAGAAGGCGAATACGACGAGGACCAGCTCCAGGCCCTGCACGACGCCATCCTGGAAGCGCTCATGCGCCGGGGCCTCCTCTCCGACGAGGACCTGCAGAAGCTGCTCGACGACGGCGACGCGCGCGAGCAGTTCCTGGACAAGGTGGTGGAGCGCCTCATGCGCGAGGGTTACCTCTCGATGTCCGAGAGCCAGCCCTTCCGCGACCCCACCCAGGGCCGCGGTGGCTTCGGTCCGGCGGGGCCGCCCATCAAGTTCGAGCTGACGGAGAAGGGCGTCGACTTCCTCGGCTACAAGACGCTGCGCGACCTCCTGGGCTCGCTGGGCAAGTCGTCCTTCGGGCGCCACGACACGCGCGACCTCGCCACCGGCATCGAGTCGTCCGGCCCCTCCAAGGAGTACGAGTTCGGGGACACCCTGAACCTCGACATCAGCGGCACCCTCCTCTCGGCCCTCGGGCGCGAGGGACTGAAGGTGCCGCTCGACGTCGACTACAAGGACCTGCTCGTCCACCAGACCGAATACCAGTCCTCCTGCGCGACCGTCGTGATGCTGGACTGTTCGCACAGCATGATCCTGTACGGCGAGGACCGCTTCACCCCCGCCAAGAAGGTCGCCCTCGCCCTGAGCCACCTCATCCGCTCGCAGTACCCGGGGGACAGCATCAGCCTCGTGGTGTTCCACGACTCCGCGGAGGAAGTCCCGCTCAGCCAGCTGGCCAAGGTGCGCGTGGGCCCGTACTACACGAACACGCGCGAAGGGCTGAAGATGGCGCAGCGCATCCTGGCCCGCCAGCGCAAGGACATGAAGCAGATCGTGATGATCACGGACGGCAAGCCCTCCGCGCTCACGGAGCCGGACGGCCGCATCTACCGCAACCCGTTCGGCCTCGATCCGCGCGTCGTGGCGCTCACCTTGAAGGAAGTGGCGAACTGCCGCCGGCAGGGGATCCTGGTCAACACGTTCATGCTGGCCCGGGACTACGAGCTGGTCGCGTTCGTGAAGAAGGTGTGCGAGATGTCGCGGGGCAAGGCCTACTTCACGACCCCCTACACGCTCGGGCAGTTCGTGCTGATGGACTATCTGAACAAGAAAGTGCGAACCGTACACTAGAATCCAGGCAATGATCGTCAAAGAGCAGATCTACCAGCATCCGACCCAGGCCAGCCAGGTGCGTCTCGTGGCCTACCAGACGGCCGCGAACACCAGCCAGGTCGAGGGAATGCCGGACGACGCCGGCTACCTCGCGACCGAGGAGTGGCGCGGGGCGGGGAAGGTCGTCAAGACGCTCGGGTTCTACCCGGACCGCACGGCCGCGCTGGATCGGCTGGCCGCTCGCGCGCAGGAGCTCGAGCGGCAGCGTTTCCAGCCCGTCGCTCCTGCCGCCTGATCCGGCGGCGCTCCGCCGGCCGGTCGTCTTCTTCGCGCTGGCCCTTGCCCTGACCGCGGCCCTCGTCACCTGGCAGCAGGCCCGGCAGCACGACCCGCACATCGGCTACGGCCGCTTTCAGCTCCCCGGCTTCGACGCCAACGTCTACCTGGTGATGGCGGAGCGGCCCGCGCTGTTCACGGTCGCGCCCTGGGGATACCGCATCCTCGTCCCTTCCGTGGTGCACGCGATGGGATTGCGCAACGAGGTGCGCGGATTCAAGCTCGTGTCGTTCACCGCGATGGTGGCCGCCGGCGGAGTCCTCTTCCTGTTCCTGAGACGGCGAGGCGCGGCGGACGGGGCGGCCCTGCTGGGAGTGGCCCTCTTCGTCCTCAGCCCGCCGGCGGCGCGCGCGGTGGAGACTCCTTTCTACCAGGAGCCGGTCGCCATCCTCCTGATCCTCTCCCTTCTCCTCGGAATCGAAACTGGCGCGGGATGGGGGACGCTGGCGCTCTTGTCCGCGCTGGTGACGCTCACGAAGGACGGCGCGATCGTCTTGACCCTCGTCCCCGCCGTCCTCATCGCGCGGTGGCCGACCGGACGCGCCGGGGCGCTGGCGGGCGCGCTGGCGCTGGCGATCCCCGCCACCCTGTTCGGCCCCGCCCTGCGCTGGTGGTGGACGCCGTCGATTCCGAGGATCACCGCCGAGCGGAACCTGGAGCTCGTCCGCGTGGCCTGGGCGGCCCTGCAACGCGTCTGGCAGCCGACGGCGCTGGCCGGGCTTGTGGGTGGGCTCGTGCCCCTGGCCATCGTCGGCGCCCTGCAGCCGAAGGCCCGGGAGCATCTCCGGCGTTACGGAATCTCCCTGGCCATGCTCATCGGGCTCGCCTTCCTGGGCTGGCTCAACGTGCCGAGCCGCGAGCCGGTGCCGCTCTTCGGGGACAATTTCGAGCGGCTCCTCCTCTATTCCGTGCCCCTGCTCCTTCCCCTGGGGCTGGCCGCGATCGATCGCTTGTGGCCGATGCTCATCCCGCCACCGGCGCCCCGTGCGCCTGGCCGGCAGCTCGTCCCCGCGGCGGCGGCGTTTCTCGTGATCGTCCTGCCCTTCGTCCTCGTCGACCGCTATCGCCGCGTCGATCTGCAATCGAGCCGCGACGGCCCGCTCGTGCTCGCCCTCTCCCGCGAGACGTGGAAGATGGCCACGCGACTGGCCGGTGGCGAAGAGGTCGTGCTCGATCCGGAAGCGAGCCGGTTCCTGTGGGCTGACGCGGCGGACGGCGGGGCGCCCACCCGCATGCGGTGGTTCCTGCGCGAAGGCTGGGGGCCCCTGCCGCATTACGACACGGGTCCGGTCCTGATGCGCGCGTCCGCCGCGACCGTGCTCCTGCCCGCGCTCGGACCCGCGGAGCTGGAGGCGCGGCTGCGTATGGTGTCCCCGTCGCCCGTGACTCTGGCTCTGGCCGTCAACGGTCACGCCCTGGGATCGTGGCGGGTCGGGCCCGAGGACACGGCGCAGGCATTTCGCATCCCGGCGCGCTATCTCGTGCGCGGAGACAACCTCGTGACCGTGAGCTCTCCCGACGGGAGCCTGGGCGCGCGCCTGCTCGAGATCCGCTACCGCCGTCCCGCCGCGTGAAGCCCGAACGGTCGGTGCTGACGATCGGCCATTCCACGCGCACCCTCGCCGACTTCCTCGCCCTGCTCGAGGAGTTCGAGGTCACGACGCTGGTGGACGTGCGCCGCTTTCCGGGATCGCGCCGTCATCCGCACTTCGGCGGGGCCGCGCTGGCGCGGTCCCTGGCCGGACTCGGGATCGCCTACGTGCATGAGCCCGACCTGGGCGGCCGCCGCGACCCGTCGCCCGACTCCGTCAACACCGCCTGGCGGGTGGCCGCCTTCCGCGGATACGCCGATCACATGGCCTCGCCGGAGTTCCGCGCGGCGGTGGAGCGCGTCCTCGCCTCTTCGGAAGCCAGCCGGCCGGTCGTGATGTGCGCGGAAGCCGTGCCCTGGCGGTGCCACCGCCAACTCATCGCGGACACGCTGGTGGCGCGCGGCGTGACCGTGCGCCACATCCTCGGACCGGGCCAGGAGCGCGCGCACGAGCTCAACCCGAGCGCGCGTCCGGGCCCGGACGGGGTGCTGATCTATCCGGCGACCGCGCAGGCGCGGCTCATCTGACCGCTTTCAGCGCGCGCTCCCAGGCGCTCTCGTAGTCGCGGATCGCGTCGTCGGAGCGGCCGCGGGCGGCGTCGCGGTTGCCTTCCTCGAGATCGTCCTTGGCCTTGGCGATGTCCCGCCGGTCGCCGTGAGCGGATATCGCGTCGGCGATGGCCGTCTCCGCGAGCAGGCGCGTGGCCCGCACGAGGTCGTCGATGAATCCCTGCAGCAGCGCGTCCGGGATCCGGCTGTGGCACTCGCGCTGGAGCTTGGCCAGCTCGCGCACGGCCTGCTCGTCCTCGTCGAAGACCTTGTCGCCCTTCCGCGGGTCGAGGTGCGAGGCGTCATCCCAGTACTTCGACTGGACGGCCTCGGTCAGGTCTTCGATCACGTCGTCGAGGCTCTTCCGGTCGCTACGGTCGTGGGTGGCGTTACGCAGGGCCTTGATCCGGGCGAGCACGTCGCGCTCGATCTGGAGCGGCCCGATCGTGTTGACCGCGACCGCCACCGAGGTCGTCGTCACCCCATCCGTCACGGTCACGTTGAAGGCGTAGGCGGCGCCGGACTGGGCCGCCGTCGGCGTCCAGGTGAAGACGCCCGTCGCGGGATTGATGCTCGCGCCCGCGGGCACCGCCCCGGAGAGGCCGTAGGCCAGCGCCTGCGCCGGGATGTCGGCGTCGGAGCCCAGCGCGACGAAGGTGAGCGTCTGACCGAGCGAGACCGAGTGGCTCGTGCCCACGACGAGCGTCGGGGCCTGGTTGACCTCGGTCACCGTGATCGCGATGTTCGCGTCGGCGTTGGACGTGCCGTCGCTGATGCGCACCTTGAACACGAACGGCACGCCCGTGCCGCCCTGGGCCTCCGTGGGAGTCCAGGAGAACTGGCCGGTGCTCGGGTTGATCGCCGCGCCCGCGGGCGCGCCCACGAGCGAGAACGTCAGGCTTGGGCCATCGACATCACTCGCCTGGGCGGTGAAGGTGTACGGCCCCAGCTCGGGTACCGTCGCCGCACCCGGAACGAACGTGAAGACCGGGGGATCGTTGGACGGGGCCACTTCCACCGTGACGGTTCCGGTCGCGCACTTCGGGTCGGAGACGCCAGCGCTGAAGCCGTCGTCGCAGACCTGGTAGGTGAACTGCGCGCTGCCGTTGAAGTTGGCTTCCGGCACGTACGTCACCTGGCCACCGGCGAGACCGACGGTGCCGTGCGTCGTGGTCGTCCCGGCCACGCTGGTCACCGTCAACATCTGGCCGCTCTCGCTGGCGGGGCCGGCGGCGTCGTTGGCGGCGAGCTCGGCGGCGGCAAAGGCGAGCGTCGTGTCCTCGCTCGCGGCTCGCGTGTCATCGGAAGGGATGGGCGGGTCGTTCACCCCCAGCACCTGGACCGTGACCGTCGCGGTGTTCGACGTGTGGGCTCCGTCGCTCACCTGGAACGTGAAGCTGTCCGTCCCGAAGAAGTCGGGTGCAGGCGTGTAGGTCTGCGTCGCGCCGGAGCCGGATACCATCCCGAACGCGGGCGCGCTCGCGATGGTGTAGGTCAGTGGGCCGCCCGTCGGGCTCACGGCATTCAACGTGAAATCCGTGGAGGTGTCCTCTTCGGCGGTGAGGATCTGATCCGCCGCCCCGGGAGGGTTGGCGCCGTTCGTCCCCGCCTCGATGCTGTTTTCGACCGCGTCCTCGACGTTGGCGAAGAAGTCGTAGCCGGTGAGCGCCTCCACGGCGTCGACGGTCGTGAGGTAGGTCTCCCAGTCGCTCGGGATGTTGGGGTTCGTGTGCCGGATGCCCTGCACGTTGGGCATGATCACCGCGATCGTCCGCGTGGACGCGCTCACGCGCGCGACGTCGTCCCCCGCGTCCTTCGGGAGGACGAGGGCCACTTTCCAAGTGAAGGCGGGGACGGTGACCTTGCCGTCGACCAGTGTGTTCGTGACGCCGCCGTTGCTGCCGTTGCCTCCCACTCCGGCGGGACCCGACACGATGTAGATCTCGTTGGCGGGCAGGAGCGTGCGCAGGTAGTTCTCGAGGTTGGCCCATGGGCCCTGGTTGTTGTCCGGAGCCTGGGGAATCATGTTCGACATCAGGAACGTGGCCTGGTTGATCGGGATCGACGTTTCCTTGTCGCGGTCCGCGTTGGGCGTCATGTGGCCGCGATCGAACCCGGTATTGAAGAAGTCGTTCGCCTGGACGCGATACCAATCCGGAGGCACCGCGGGATCCGGACGGAAGGTATCGACGCGCGCGAGGCTTCCGACCCAGGTGTCGTCCAGGTGCCAGCTCACCCAGTTCGGGGTCCCGTGGTCACGGTTGTAGGAGAGCGCGAACTCCGGCTTGTCCATGAGGTAGTTGTTCGGCGTGTCGAGGTCCGGGGTGGCCCCGGATGGGTTCCCCATCGTGAGGTGTACTTCCGGCGGGTAGGCCGGGTCCGTCCCCGTCGCGACCGTGAACGTCCACGTGTAGTCGGCGGCCGGTGTGTCCGTATTGACACCCGAATCGTCCGTGTCCACGTCGTGAACGAAGTCCTTGAATACGGTCACGGTGCACAGCTCGCCGGGCTGGAAATTCGTGTTGGGGGTGATGACGAACGTGCGTGTCCCGTCGGCGTGCGTCGCGTCGTCGTGTGATCCGGTGTTGGCGCAGCTCACGTGTGACCAACCGTCGGTGACCTCGACGTCCTCCGAGAACGTGACGGTGATGCTCGAATCGCGCGGAGCGTTGACCCCGTTGGCCCTGGGGTCCGTGGTCTGGACGCGGGGTCCGACCTCCACGATGGGCGCGGTGCGGCGCGGGGTCGGCGCGCCCGTCTCGAAGTCCGGGCCGTTGTTGTCCGAGTCGGTCACGCCGCCGTTCTTGCGTAGCAGCGCCGTCGTGTTGCTCGGCCCCGGCGCGTTCGTGCTGCCTTCTCGACAATTCGCGCCGCCGTAGCCCACGAAGTCGACGACATCGGGGTCCGTGATGGGGCAGGCGGCCGTCACGGGGTCGCCGTTGCGCACGAGGGCCACCTTCCCCGTGGTCGCGCTCATGTTGATGTCGCCCGCGACGTTGGGCAGAGGGACGTCGGCCCCCTCGTCGCCTCCCGAAGCCAGCATCACGAGGTAGTACTCGCCAGGCCCGATGCTGCCGGCGAGCGGCACGCTGTTGTCCACGAAGAACGAGCCGCTCGCGGAGGCGTATTGGACCGTCCAGCCCGTGAGATCGAAGGCGGTGCCGCTCGCGTTGTAGAGCTCGACATAGTCGTTGAGGTAGACGGCGTCCGCGTTGCCGCCGCCGCCGTAGATCTGGCTGATCACGGGATGGGGATTCTCGACGGTCAGCTCGATGGTCCCCGGGCTCGATCGTGCCTGTTCGTCGGTGACGACGAAGGGAATGGCCTTCAGCCCCGAGGTTGTCCCCGCGGGCACGGTGGCCAGGAAACTGAATTGGTTGGCGCCGCCGTCGGAGAAGAGCTGGGACGAGGACCCGCCGATCGACGACAGATCGGCGCGGACGGAGAGCCCAGCGTTGTTGGGGCCCGATCCGGGGGTCACGCTCACGGCCAGCAGCGTCGAGCCGCCCGACGACACCGTGCTCGGAGTCGCCGATCCCGTTCCCGACGGGAAGCCGTCCACCACGGAGATGTTGTCGACTCCCACCCACTCGTCGCTTCCGACCGCGTCCGTCGTGATGATGCGGACCTGCACCAGGGGCTGGTTGTTCGCGGCGGCGGGAAGCGTGACCGCCACCGGCGTGACGAGGGTGGCGAGACTCGGGCCGGTCGTGGCGTCGGCCACGAAACCCGCCGGGATGTTCGTGAAGTTGCCGCTGTTACCGATTCGGTACTGAAGCGCGACGGGCTGGACGGCATTGTCCGCCGAGCCATCGATGTCCCGCAGGATGTACGAAACCCGGATGCCGGTCCGCCCGGTGGTATCCAGGTGGAGTTGGAGGTAGGGAGCTCGCGCCGTACCCGAGCCCTGCAAAGCGACGACGGGATTCGCGATGTGGAACTCGGCAACGCCACCGGTCGTGAAGGTGTTGGGATTCAGCAGGTTCGCGTTCACGTCGACGACCAGCGTGCCCTCGGTGATGACGGTCCGAGGATCGACCGCGGTTCCACCCGCGAGTCCGTCTCCTCGGTAGCCGATGATGCCCGGCACGCCGGACCAGTTGTCGTCCACCGTGATCAGCCCGATGTTCGTCCAGTCCTGGCTGAACGGCAGCGTCTGCGCCGTGCCGTTCGCGCGCGATACGCCCGACGGGAAGATGGAAAGGAGAACGGCCACGGCGGCCAGGACGCGCGAGGCGCGCGCCGCCAATCGCAGGAACGAAGAGGACATGCGACCTCCCGAAGGGCGTTGATATGCTGGGGTCAAGGCGCGAGGAAGCTGAAATGATACCCGAACCCAGCCTGCCAAGGCGAGGTGATCCCCGGATGACGGCGGCGCGGCGATCGTGCGCACTGATGCTCGGGATTTTGACGATGGCGACCGTGGCCACGTTGCAGGCCGCGGACCCCGGCGACGAGGTTCGTCTCGGCAACGACCTCGAGGTGCGCGCCTTGCGCCCCGGCTACTGGCTGCACGTCTCCAAGGACGGGCAGGGGATCCCCGCCAACGGCATGATCGTGCGTACGCCGAGGGGCCTCCTGCTCGTGGACACGGGCTGGACCGAGGGGCAGACGGAGCGCCTCGTGGCCTGGGGCGAACGCGCGGTGGGCGCCTTCTTCGTCCAGGCGATCGTCACGCATTCCCACGGCGACCGCGCGGGCGGAATCCCCGCGCTCACGCGCCACGGCATTCCCGTCACCGCCCTCGATCTCACCATCGACAAGCTGCGCGGCACCCTGGAGCGCATGCCGCGCCCCCTCCTCACTGTGGCCGCGCCCGTTCACCCGGATGCGCTGGGCTTCGAGGCCTTCTATCCGGGCGCCGGCCATGCCGCGGACAACATCGTGATGTGGTTCCCGGGGCCGAAGATCCTGTTCGGCGGGTGCCTGGTGAAATCGGAAGCGGCCACCGACCTCGGCAACACCGCGGATGCCGATCTCAGTTCGTGGCCGCGAGCGGTGAAGGCCGTCCTCGATCGCTATCCGACGGCCGCCCTCGTCGTGCCCGGGCATGGCTCGGTGGGCACGACGGCTGCCCTGACGCACACCATCGACCTCCTCTCCCGCCGCTAGAATTCCCCCGGAGGAACGGCATGATCACAAGACGCGTGAGCGCGGTGGGGCTGGCGGCGCTGGCCCTCGTCGTCACCGGAGGCGTACGGGAGGCGGCAGCCCAGGCTCCGGCCGGGCAATCGGCGGCCATCGCGGAGCGGACGGTCTGGTACTTCTACAAAGTGCGGTGGGGATTCCAGGAGGAGTTCGTGGCCCTGTTCAAGAAGAACCACCTGCCCGTCCTGAAGGCCCAGCAGGAAGCGGGACGCATGTCCTCCGTGCGCGCCTTCGCCCCGACGAATCACGGCGACGGCCGCGCGGACTGGACCTTCGCGGTCGCGATCACGTTCCCGAGCGTGGGCGCGATGAGCTCGCCGTCCAACGAAGACGCGATCGTGAAGCGTCTCTATCCGGACCAGGCGACCTTCAAGAAGGAAGAGCAGCGGCGCTTCGAGATCCTCGATGCCCACTGGGACGTGCCCCTCAACGAGCTCGACCTCAAATAGGGGAGGGGCGCGGAGGATCGCCGTCCTCCGCGCCCGGAACGGGGACGACTACGGCGAGGTGATGGTCACGTTGTCCACGGCCGCCTCCACGAGGCTGGCCGTGGCCGCGTCCGCGGCCTGGAACCGGATGCGTACGGTCTGGCCCGCGAACGCGCTGATGTTGACGCTCTGGGTTGCGTAGGCGGCATCGTCGTTGTCCGCCGCCGCCAGCTCCTGGAACACCTGTGTCGCCGTCCCGCTCGCGTTCACCACGAAGACGCGGAAGAAGTCGGCGGACGTGGCGTTGGTGCCGTGAGCCAGGTAGAAGCTGAAGCCGAGGGTCAGGGTGCCGCTGGGCAGGACGATCGCCGGTGACTGGATCGTGGTGACCCCGCCGTCGATGTCGTTGACGCCGGCCGAAGCGCCGGCCAGGGGACCGGTCACCAGGGCGTTGACGCCGCTGGGCGTGGTGCCCTGCTGCTTGGTTCCGCTCGACGTCGTGGTCTCGGGATTGCCACGGGCCCACTGGCCCGTGGTCGCGGTGTCGTTGGCCAGCGGGTTCACGGTCCAGCCCTTGTCCGTTTCGAAGTCGTCCGAGAAGACGGTGGTCCCGCCGCCGCCCTGACACGACGCGGGCACGTTGAAGCCGTTGGTCGGCGTCGTGCTGTTGGGGCCGCCGCTGACCGCGTTCGTGCCGAGGCCGAAGGCGGCGAAGGCCGTCCACATGCGGCACACGTCTTCGCCGCCGTGGTTGTCGACGGCGGCCTGGATGATGCCGTCGCGGATGTCCGTGAAGGCGGGCCGGCAGATCGTGTTCTTCAGCCCTTCGTTGACGTACAGCATCATGCGCTGGTTTCCGGCATTGCCCGTGGCGTTGTAGAGGTTCGCGTCGAAGCCCCACTGGTTCACGAGCGCCCAATAGACCTCCCAGGCCCCCTGCGCCCAGCGTGAGCCCACCCCGTGCGGCACGGCCGCGCCGGCGACGGACGCGTAGGTCCAGGTGTTGACGGTGTTGTCGGTGCTGTAGGGCTGCTGCCGGATGCCCACGCCGTTGGTGGGCTGGTTCAGCGCGTAGGTGCCGATGCCGCGCCGCTGCGGGCCCGTGTCGCCCGGCTTCGCCGTGTAGGCCAGGGCCCACCAGTCGCTGAGGCCCTCGCCCGCCTGCTGGGTGTTGCTGAGGCAGCTCACGTTGCTCGGGCCGCCGATCAGGCGGTTGGAGATCCCGTGGCCGTACTCGTGGATCATGATCCCGCTGTCGACGTCGCCGTCCTTGTCGGGGGTTGGCGCCGTCCAGACGAACATCTGCATCCGTGGCCGCTGTCCGTCCGGCGGCGTGCCGAAGTTCGCGTTGTTGGTGCCGCTGCCGTCCTGGGCTTCGGCCTGCACGCTGTCGTTGCCGAGGCCGCCCTTCCCGTAGTTGTTCACCTGGAAGTTGCCGGCGGCCTCGTCGAACCCGTACTGGTACTGGACGTCGTGGATGATGTTGTTCCAGTAGAAGAGGTTCGTCACCGCGGCCGGCCGGTACGCGCTGGGCGCCGAAGTCAGGGGCATCGCGAAGTCGAAGTTGCGCGTGGTCCCGCCACTGGGGCTGGAGCCGGCGTCGGGCGAGTTGTTGGCGTCCACGTCCGTGTAGGCCTGGACGTTGTTGCCCTGCGTCGTGTTGAACTCCGCACCGGCGGCGCCGTTCGTGTCGTGCCAGCCGAACGGGGAAGCCGTGCCGTTGGCGGGATTCACGACGAGCGTGCGCCCGTCGGCCGGGGGCACCGGCGTCGTGTGATTGGGGCTCTCGTTGGGGAAGTTGTACACGCGGTACTGGTCGGCGGCCGTCCAGTCGAAGCGCGTCCACACGAGGCCATCCGTTGCGTCCACCACCATGTCGTAGAGGTGCTGGCGGTCGTTGGTGTCCACCTGGAGGTTCCATCCCAGGTGCACCTCGCCGCGCCGGACGGGGAGCCAGACCAGGCGTCCTTCGATCGGAGCACGCGAGATCCCCGCGGCATCCACCGTGGTCGCTTGCTGGACGCCTTCTGCCGCCTTCAGCAGGCGAGGCTCCACGTCGATGCGCCGTCCCAGATGGCGCGCGGCACTCTGCACGGCCGCGCCCAGGCCGACGCTCGGCGCGAGCGCCGTGATCGACTGGGCCAGGTCGGGCACGAAGGAGTTGTTGACGCTGATGATCCGTCCGTCGCGGTTGACGTTGACCTGGAGCTGGCCGTTGTAGACCGGGATCCCGTACAGGGTCTGGCGCAGGTAGATGTGGGTCGCGCCCGTGACCTTGGAAGGGACGACGTCGGTGACCTCGTAGTCGAGCAGGTCGTCGGCGCTCAGGCCCAGCAGCGCTTGCACCGCGGGATCGCCCACGAACTCGCGGGCGATGGCCATCGGATCCTCGCCCTTGCGGGCGGCGGTCAGGTAGGCGAGCGGGCTGGTCAGGGTGCGGACGGTCCCGAAGTCGTCGTCGCGAGTGAGGGTGAGATCGCGGGCGGCCGCGAGGGCGGGGACGCTGGCGAGCGCGCCGGGCGCATCGATGGCGGCGGGCGCGGCCACCGCGGCGGCCTTGAGGCCGGCGTCGAGATCGAGGCGGCGGTCGTAGTTGCGTCCTTCGTTGAGGACGGAGTCCACGTTGCCCGGCTGGATGGCGACGGCGGCGGGCTGGGTGAGGGTCAGGGCCAGAAGGGCGCCGGCAGCCAACGCCAGGCGCCCCCACGTTCTAGCCAGGGCCCCGATTCGACGGAGGGATTGTGTCATCGGAGGCTTCCTTTCCGTTCGTGCGGCGGACCACGGCTCCGCATGCCGGAGGATCCGGCACCAGAGTCTTCGAGAGCGGCCCGCCGCCAAGGCGGAGGCAGGACGCTCAACGTTCAATCGCGAGGATGCGCCACCATACGGTCAGCCCCTGAGCCGTGTCAACGGGAAATGTTCAGGCTCTGGCGCGCAATGTGATCGCGCTCGCGGCCCCCCGTGAAGGCGGCGTGGGTCCGCGTGGGGCGGGCGGGACGGGGACTAGATCTCGGTCGACTGGCTCAGGCCGGTGGCGGCGAACACGGACGGCATCTCCGCGTGCGCGATCGGGATGAAGTGATGGACAACGGCGGGGTCGAAGTGGGTGCCGCAGTCCTTGACGAGGCGGTTGAGCGCCTCTTCGAGAGGCAGGCCTTCCTTGTAGGGACGGCTGGCCACCATGGCGTCGAAGGCGTCGATCACGCTGACGATGCGCGCCCCGATGGGAATCTCGTCACCCTTGAGGCCCGAGGGGTATCCGCTGCCGTTGAACTTCTCGTGGTGGTGCAGCGCGTAGAGGCTTGCCTTCTCCAGACCGGGGACGAGGCGCAGGACCGCCCACGAGAACTCCGGGTGCATGCGCATCACGCGCCACTCCGCCGGGTCGAGCGGGCCCGGCTTCTTCAGGATGGCGTCGGGCACCCCCACCTTCCCCGCGTCGTGCAGCAACGCCGCCACCTCGATGTCGGCGAGGCCGCTCTCCTCCATCCCCAGCTCCTGCCCGACCCGCACCGCCCATTCGGCCAGACGCGTGCTGTGCACGCCGGTGTTGAGGTCCTTGAGGTCCAGCATCTGGTTGAGCGCGCAGATCGTCGCTTCCCGCGTGGAGCGCACGCGCTCCTCGAGCTCCTGGAACTTGAGCGGGTTCCAGGAGAAGGGCACGTCGGGGAAGAGGTCGGACTTCACGGAGCCTCCGTCCAGTCCACGTCGCCGGCGCCGCAGCTCGCGGGCACGGCGCTGGCGGCGCCCCAGGGCCACAGCGAGCGGCCGTACGCCACCGTCTGGTAGACCTGCAGGCGCCCGGCCCCCAGGTCGCTCGTCAGCGGCTTGGCCTTCTTCACCGCGGCCGTCACCTGGGCGGGGGAGGCGTTGCCCTGGATTCCGACGAGGAGCGCCGCCGCGCCCGAGACGATCGGGGTGCTGAAGGAGGTGCCCCACGTCGCCGCGAACGTGCCCCAGGGATACGTCGTGATCACGCCATCGCCCGGTGCGGCGGCCGTCACGAGGTTCGAACCGTAGTTCGAGTAGGACGAACGGACGTCTTCGTTCGTGGTGGCGGCGACGCCGATCACGCTGTCGTACGCGGCCGGGTAGCGGAGCTGCGACGTGCCCTCGTTGCCGGCGGAGGCGACCAGGACGGCTCCGCGCAGGGACGCGTAGTCGAGCGCGATCTTCATCTCGAGCGACGGCGTCGGGCGGCTGAAGCTCATGTTGAGGACCTTTGCGCCCTTGTTCACCGAGTAGTAGATGGCGCGGAGGATGTCCGAGGTGTAGGCCGTGCCGTCCGACTTGAAGGCCTTGACGGGCATGATCTTCGCGGTGGGCGCGGTGAGGTGGACGAGTCCGGCCACCATGGTGCCGTGGCCGAAGGCGGCGTGCTGGGGATCGTCGAGAACGGCAGTGGTCTGCTGATCGAGCCCGGCGGCGGTGCTGCCGTTGACCCAGGTCGTCCCGTCGAGGACGGCGGTCGTCTGTTGCGTCACTCCGTTCTTCTCGTCACCACTGCCCGTCCCACCCGTGAAGTCGACGCCTTGAACGAGGAAGGGCTTCAGGGTCGGATGGTCGAGGTCCACGCCCGTGTCGATCACGGCGACCACCCCGCCTCCCGTGGCGTGCAGATCGCAGTGCGCGTCACGCAGGCGGACGATGTCGGCCGCGGGCTGCCGCAGGTACGCCCGCCACGCGGTGCTGCCGTAGTACTGCATGGGCGTGCGGTCCCAGAGCCGATCGAGCACCGCCGTCGTCTGCTGGTCGAGCACGGCCGTCGTCTGCTGGTCGCTGCCCCAGCCGTCCTCCGCGACCGTGACCGGGAGGTCGTCCTCGATCTGGGCCAGACCGAGCAGGCTCAGGAGGAAGTTCACCGTGTTGTTGAGGAGCCCTCGCACCAGGAACAGCGAGCTCGGCTGCGTGGAGCCGGGCAGGACGTCCAGTGCGCCGATGACCTCGCAATCGAGAATGGCGCAGGCCGCCGTGACCACGGGCAGACCGGTCGCGCTCTTCGTCCGGACGATCTTGTCGCCCTCGGCCGCCATCGCCGGGGGCGAGGTGGAGAGGACGAGCGCGGCCAATACCAGGCAGGCGACCCATCGTGACTTCATTTTTCCCTTTGCCTCAGCGTCTCGGCAGCACTACTGCTACCGCGCCCTTCCACGACGACCCGACATGTCGAGCGCCCGCACCGCGTCGCCGCTCGTCTTCGCCGTCGCCTGGCGCGGCTCGACGGTGAAGGTTCCGATCTCGGCGACGCCGACACACAGGCGGAGGTCCTCGGCCGCGTCGGGCTCCAGCACGAACTCCCCGAGGTGGTTCGTCAACGTCCGGTCCAGCGTCTTCCCGCCCTTCAACGCGAGCACCGCGATGTCCTGGACGGCGGCGGGAGAGGGGTGCTCGTCGACCAGCTGTCCCACGATCGACAGGCGCTCCGCGTCCGCGGCCGGCTCGAGCCGAAGGCGGATCATGTAGCGTCCGGCCTTGTAGAGGAGCTGACGCGGCGTCGGTCCGGCGCCGCGCACGCCCATCGGCTGCGGCTGGCGGAAGCTGTCGAAGACGAGGGCGGCCTGCTCGGCCACCCGCTCGACCAGCCGCTTCGGCCGGCGGAGAGCGAAGTCGCCTTTGACCTGGCGGAGGGCCGCATCCGGGGGACGGCAGGCAGCCTCCTGGTCCGCGACATCGAGCACCGCTCTCCAAAGCCGGACGGTCTGCGTACACCGTGAGCAGCCCTTTTCGAGGTGCCGCTCCAGGCTCGCCCGGACGGAGGGCGCGGCCTGCTGGTGCGCAAAGTCGAACCAGTCCTCTTCGGTGAAATGCTCGCTGCTGCGGGTTCGGGCGTCAATGTTGGCCATCACGCTCTCCGTCTTGCCTGGCCACCAGGAGGGGGGCAGCCATAAAGAGACGTGTGCGCCCTGGCTTGATATAGGGGAGCGGAAAAAAGGAGCGGGGACGGCGCTAAGTCGACAAAGCCTTGCCCATCAATACGAAAGGCGCCCAGTAGATGGGATGCGGGTACCGTTCCCGAATGGCCAGGACGGCCTCCCGCAGGGCAGAGGCCCGATTGGGCGTCGTGAAGACCCGATCGTAGAAGGCCTTCATGAACTCGGCCGTGCTCTGGTCCGGGACTTCCCACAGCGTCAGGAGCAGCGAGGCCGCTCCCGCCCGGAACAGCCCGCGGGCCAGCCCGAGCAGCTCGTCGCCGGCGGCGATGACGTTCACGCCGGTGACGCACGCGCTGAGCACGACCATCTCCGCGGGCAGCTTCAGGTTGTAGAGGTCGTACAGCGTGAGATACGACGAGGCGCCCAGCCGGATCCCGGAGAACATGGGGTTGTCGGGGCGGAAGAACCCATGGGCCGCGATGTGTACGACCCGTCGCCCGTCCGCCTTCGCCCGCAAGACGTCCACCGTCGCTTCTTCGCCCACGTAGAGGTCAGCGCCCGGGAGCCGCGCCGCCACCGAGCGCAGCTCGTCCAGGATGAACGGCGTCTGCGCGTCGGGCACGCCGAGGACGAGGGACGGTCCGTCTGCGCTTCCCGCGCGGGCGTGGCACAGCGCATAGATGGTCGCGCTCGGCGCGTACGAGATCGAGTAGGAGTCGATCAGGTACTGGCGGCCGTCGTGCAACGCGTGGAACGGGACGTAGTGCAGGAGGTCGTGGGGCACGAAGATCAGGTGGGAGGCGTCCAGGCGCCGGCGCAGGGGCGCGATCAGCTCGGAGTAGAGCTCGGTCAGATGGGCCTGCGTGGCCACGCGCGACGACTCGCGCGACCCCGGCGAGACGTCCGCGGCATTGGGACGGGCCCAGGCCAGCTGGAACTGCAGCAGGCGCAGGATGTGCTGGACGCGGGGAACGAGAGCGACGGGTACGACCTCCAGGCGCTCGCGCGTGACGAGGAACGCGAGCAGGCGCGAGCCGATGCGGAAGTATTCGACGAGCATGGTGTCGGCGGGGAGGGCGTACCGGATGTCGTCGAGGGGAAGGCTCACCGGGGCCAGATCCTCGACGGATCCGCTCTCGGACGCCGGGAGCTCGCGGATCACCCGCAGCAGCTCGCTCTCGCGGGCGAGGACCTGCACCTGCAGGGCCTCCACGCGCTCTTCCGTCCGCTCCTCCGCCGCCATCTGCTCCGATTCGATGCGGTGGTAGTACCAGTTGAGCTCCTCGCGCAGGTCGCCGACCCGGCGCACGAGCTCGCTCTTGCCCGCGGCGACGGGGCTGACGGGCGTGGCCGCCCGCAACAGGAGATCCTGAAGGCTGCGCGACTTCGCGTGCTCCACGTACGAGAAGGCCTCGGCCACGACATCCCCGCCCCCGCGCCGCTCGAGCGCGAGGTCCACCAGCGCCTCGTACACCTCGAGCTTGTTCTTCATGAAGGCGATCTTCAGCTCTTCGCCGCGGAGGCTGCTCCGGAGCGTCTCCAGGGAACGCTGGGCCCGCCGGTAGGCGGCGTAGGCCGCGGCGGGCTCGAGCGCCACCTGCTCGATCTGACCGCGCACGAAGTCGAGCTGGAAGCTTAGGGCGGGGAGGTCCAGGGGGCGGAGCGTCTGGTCCGCCGCTTCGCACTCGCGACGGGCGGTCTCGAGCTCGCCCATGCGCAAGGCCAGGCGTGCCAGCAGCAGGCGGCAAAGGATCGCCTTGCTGGCCAGGGCCGTCGAGCGGAACGCCTCCAGCGCGGCCGTGCAGTGGCGCCGCGCCTCGAACAGCCGCGAAGCCCCGAACAGGATGAGCGCCTGGTAGAGGTCGAGCAGGGCGGGCCAAACGGAATTCCGTTCCTTGACGAAGAGCACCCGCGCTTCCGCGCACAGCTCGAGGGCGCGCAGGACCTTTCCCTGCTGGCCGTGGGCGATGGCGAGATAGGCCAGCGACTTCGCCCCTTCGTACCCGAGCTCCAGCCGACGGAACTCCGCGAGGCTCTCCTCCGCCATCTGGGCCGCTTCATCGCTCAGGTTGAGCTCGAGGTAGATCTCCGCGAGGTCCATGCGGCACAAGGCGGACTGATAGGCATCGCCCACCTTCTCGCACCGATCACGGGTCGCCTTGAGGGCCTCGATGGCGCGCCCGTATTGGCCGCGGAAGTAGTAGAGGTAGGCGATGTTGTAGTCGGCCTGGGCGACGAGCTTCGGCATGCCGTGCTCTTCGCAGAACGCGCGGGTTCGTTGGTGGGCCTCCAGGGCGCGCGGGAAGTCGTTCAGGCTGATGAGGCAGACGGCCATGTTGCCCAGGGCGGCGGCGATCCCCTCGGCGTTCCGATGGGGAAGCAGCCGCTCGTAGGCCTGCTCGTAGGAACGGAGCGCCTCCGCGAAGCGGTCCTGGCGGTGGAAGATGTTGCCGACGTTGACGTCGAGGCGGGCCAGCCGGAGCTCGTCCCCTTCGCGGGTGAAGATCGCGCGCGCCTGTCTGGCCGCCTCCTCCGCCCGTGGATAGTCGCCGAGCAGGATGAGCGGCTGGATGGACGTGCTGAGCGTGCGCGCGACCTCGTTCGGCTGGCCCGCCTCGGCGAAGAGGCGCGCCGCCTCGTCGTGCCTCTCGACGGCGGCGGCGTTCTCGTTGAGGGCGTAGAGGGCGTTTCCCTTGGCGCGCAGGCTCTGGGCCAGGGACTCCGGCCGGCGCAGCCTCCGCGCGATCATCATCGCCGCGTCGGCCAGGGCCATCGCCTCCCTGGTGTCGACGCGCACCTTCTGCGGAACGGCCTCGCTGAGCCGCGTCACCATGTCCGCCTGCACGAGCTCGGGGTGGCGGGCGAGGAACTTGCGCCGGCGGGCGACCGTCGTGAGGCGGCCGAGCTGCGCGAGGAGGCGCTCGGGATTCCGGCTCGCGGCCGCGCGTTTGCGCGCGGGACGCCGTGGTCGGGCCGTGGTCGATGTCACGGGAACCCCTTCTTCTCGAGCTCCCGCCGCAAGCGGGTGAGGCAGCGGCCGCGGATGAATCCGATCGAACCCGCGGCCAGGCCGAGCTGGCTCGCGACCTCCTGGTAGGGCCGGGCGGGCGTCTCGAAGAACAACATCGCGATCAGCTCGCGGCAGCGCGGGGGCAGGGACTGCACGGCCTCGCGCAGGGTCTGCTCGTCCTTGAGCCGGGCCAGCAGCTCGTCCGCCAGCGGCTTCTCGTCGGCGAGGGCGGCCGTCTCCACGTCGACCGTTTCCCGCGCGGAAACGGGGTACTCCTGGCGGCGCCAGCGGGCGCACTCGCGCGAGGTGACCCGGATGAGCCACATGGGGAGCGCCTTCGGCTCGCGCAGGTGGGGAAGCTCCGCCAGCAGCAGGACGCACACGCGCTGGAAGAGGTCCGCTGCTTCCTCTCGCGAGAAGCCGCGCTTGATGGGGATCGAGAAGATGAGGTTCTTGTACTTGTCGAGGAGAGCGGCCCAGGCCGCTTCGTTCCCGTTGCGGCATTCCCGGACGAGACGGGTGTCCGGCCAGGACAGCTCGCGCCGGGCGGTGACCGGGGAACGTTCAGCGGGGCTACGGTTGGGACGAGCGGAAGAGGGCGTCGACGGCTCCGGCTCGCCCGCGTCCGGACGGCGAGCGGGCGGCGCGAGTCCCCCCTCGCGACGCTTCACGGGCTGATGAGAGGGCCGCCCAACTCGGACATGGGGCGAAGAGGATAGCAGAACCCCCGCGCCCGCTCACGTGACGGGGCGTACGGGTCACTGCGGCTGCGGTTCGGGTGACCAGTCGACGCCGGAAGCCTCGCAAGTGTCGGGCACGGCGCTCTCCGGCGCGTTGGGCCACAGGCTGCGCCCGGCGGACACGGCCTGGAAGAGGTCCAGGCGTCCGTGCCCGAGCTCGGGAGTGAGCAGCTGGGCCTGGGCGATCGCCGAGGCCGCCTGGTCCTGGGTCACGGTGTTCTCGAGCCCTGCCAGCAGGGACGCGGCCCCGGCGACGAGGGGCGTGCTGAAGGAGGTGCCCCAGGCCGCCGCGAAGCTGCCCCACGGATAGGTCGTGAGGACTCCCTCCCCCGGAGCCGCCACCCAGACGAGGTCGGCGCCGTAGTTGGAGAAAGGGGAACGGACGTCATCGTCGCTCGTGGAGGCCACGCCGATCACGTTGTCGTAGGCCGCGGGGTACATGAGGGTCGACTGCCCGTCGTTGCCGGCCGAAGACACCAGGATGAGGCCGTGGCTGGTCGCGGAGTCGAGGGCGCGCTTGAGCTCCGGCGACGGCGTGGGGCGGCTGAAGCTCATGTTCACGACCTTCGCTCCCTTGCGCGTCGCGTAGACGAGGGCCTTGATGATGTTCGACGTGTAGCCCTGGCCGGCCGCGTCGAAGGCCTTGAGCGGCATGATGGACGCGGCGGGGGCGGCCAGATGCACGAGCCCGGCGACCATCGTGCCGTGCCCGAAATGCGAATGCCCGTCGTCGTCGAGCACGGCGGTCGTGGCCTGGTCGAGGACGGCCGCCGTCCCCGGGTTCACGGCGTAGACGCTGTCGAGCACGGCCGTCGTCGCCTGGTCCAGGTCGGCCCGCTCGTTGCCGCCGGCGACGTTCCGCGTGAAGTCCCACCCCTGGGTCAGGACCGGGGCCAAGGCCGGGTGCGCCGGGTCCACGCCCGTATCGATGACGGCGACGGTGCCGCCGCCCGTCGCGCGAAGACTGCAGTGCGTCTCGCGGATCCGGACGATCGTGGACGCGGGCTGCTCGAGGTAGGAGCGCCAGGCCGTCGTTCCGAAGTAGCTCGCGGGTGCGCGATTCCACAACTGGTCCAGGACGGCGGTGGTGGCCTGGGAGGAGTACCAGACCTCGTCGTTCACCTGAGCGGCCAGGTCCGGCTCGACCGAGGCGATGCCGAGCAGCGTGTAGTTGACGGACAAGCTCGGGGGCGGGAGGTTCTTCACGAGGAAGAGCGAGCTTGGCGCGGTCGTCTCTTCGGGAAGCGTGTCCAGCGAACCTTCGATCTCGCAGTGCAGGAGGGCGCAAATGGACTGCATCACCGTGCGCCCGACCAGGCCCGGCTGGATGCGGACGATGGTGTGGGTCGGTTCCACGGCCGCGGCGGGAGTGGTCAGGGCGGCCAGGAAAACGGCCAGGCCGAAGATTGATCGTCGCCTCATGGTGAACTCGCCTTCCTGTTTCGGCGCCCGGCCCGCTAGCGCGGCCGCGCCTTCTTGCGGCGGCCCGCTCCCGGGGCCGCCTTTGCGTCGGCGCCTCCTTCGCCCGCCGCCGTGCGGCGCGGCGGCTCGACGGTGAAGGTGCCGATTTCGGGAACGTCGACCGCGAGCTGGAGCTTGCCGCGGGTATGTGGCTCGAGATGGAACTCACCGAGTGGATTCGTGACCGTGCGGTCCAGGGTCTTGCTGCCGCGCACGGCGAGCACCGCGATGTCGCGCATCGCTCCCGACGGGTCGAGGTCGTCCAGGATCTGCCCGACGATCGACATCTGCTCCTCGCCCGCTCCCGGCTCCACCTGGAGCTTGATCGTGTAGCGCCCGGCCTTGTACAGGAGCTGCCGCGCGGGCGCGCCGGCGGAGGCGCGCATCCCGGCCAGCATGGGCTGGCGGAAGCTGTCGAAGACGAGGGCGGCTTGATCGGCGAGCCTCTCGCGCAGCTTCTTCGGCCTCGGGAGCGAGAACCGCTTCTTCATCCGGTCGAGGAGGAAGTCGGGCGGGCCCGCCTGCGTGGCCTGGTCGGCCACGCTGAGGACGGCCGCCCACAGGCGGAACGTCTGCTCGCATTCGGAGCAGCCCGCCTCGAGATGCTGGGCGACCCGCGCGCGATGCTCGGAGTCGCCGACGTCGCGTGCGAAGTCGAGCCAGTCTTCTTCCCGGAAGTGTTCGTGCCCGGAGTCCACGTTCGCTTGCGCCATCATCGGCCCGTCCTGGCCGCCCCAATCATGGGCGGACGCGACCCTGGAAAAATCATAGGACGCTTCCGGAGGCAAGGGGCGAATCGCCATTCCGAATTTCGGACGGCCCGGGCGCCGCCCTATCATGCCCGGGTGCCGGGACTGCTCGAGGTCACGGACCTCGCCGTCGCGTACGAAGCCGGGGGCTCGCCGGCGCCGGCGATCTCGGACGTCACGCTCGGCATCGAGGCCGGTGAGGCCGTCGGGCTGCTCGGCGAATCCGGGGGCGGGAAGTCGACGCTCCTTCTCGCCGTGCTCGGCCTCCTCCCGCCGCATGCGCGCGTGATCCGCGGCTCCATCCGGTGGCGCGGCCGCGAGCTGATCGGCCTCCCGCCGTCGGAGCGGCGGCGGCTGCGCGGGGCCGAGATCGCGATCGTCTTCCAGGATCCCGCCCTCGCCCTGAACCCGGTCCGGCGCGTGGGCTCGCAGGTGGCGGAAGTGGCGCGCGCGCATCGCGCGCAGGGCGCCGCACGTTGCCGCGCCGACGCCCTGGCTGCCCTGGCCGAGGTCGGACTGCCCGATCCCGACCGGCTCTACCACGCCTATCCACACGAGCTGAGCGGCGGGCAGCGCCAGCGCGTGGTCCTCGCGCAAGCTCTCTGCTGCCGGCCCGCGCTCCTGCTCGCCGACGAACCCACGGCTTCGCTGGACTCCACGACCCAGGCCGAAGTGCTGGCCCTTCTCTCTTCCCTCCAGTCGCGGCTCGGGCTCGCCGTCCTCATGGCCAGCCACGATCTGGGCGCCCTGGCCGCTCTGGCCCGCCGCGTGCTCGTGATGTACGCGGGTGCGCTGGTCGAGGAGGGGACACCGGCCGAGGTGTTCGGCGCGCCGCGGCATCCCCACTCGCGCGCGCTCTCCCGCGCCTATCCGCGCCCGCCCCGGCCCCCGCGCTCGGCATGAGTGACGAGCCTCTCGTCACCATCCGCGGCCTCACCAAGCGCTACCGGCGCCGCGCCGCCGCCTCCTCCGCGCCCGTGGAAGCGCTGGCCGGAGTCGACCTCACGATCGAGAGAGGTCGCGTCCTCGCCCTCGTCGGGGAGTCGGGCTCGGGGAAATCGACGCTGGCGCGCTGTCTCGTGCGGCTGGAGGAGCCGACGAGCGGCGAGATCCACTACGAGGGGACGGAGGTGTGTTCGCTCCGCGGCGAGGCCCTGCGCGCGTTCCGCGAGCGCGTCCAGCTCCTGTTCCAGGATTCCGCGGCCGCGCTCTCGCCGCGGCTCACCGCGTCCGAGATCGTCTCCGAGCCGCTCGAGATCCTCGGCCGCGGGGATGCCGCGCAGCGGCGCCGGCGCGCGCTGGAGCTGATGGAGACGGTCGGGCTCTCGTCCGCGGAAGCGGACCGGCGTCCTCTCGACCTCAGCGGCGGCCAGCGCCAGCGCCTCGCCATCGCGCGCGCGCTCGCCCTGAAGCCCCGCCTCCTGATCCTGGACGAGGCCTTCGCGGGTCTCGACGCATCGATCCAGGCGCAGGTGGCGGCCGTGCTCCAGGATTTGCGCCGCCGGGAAGGGCTCACCTACCTGTGCATCTCGCACGACCTCGCCCTCATGTCCGTCTTCGCGGACGAGGTCGCGATCCTCTTCGAGGGACGAATCGTGGAGCGCGCGGAAGCGGCCCGGCTCTTCGCCGCGCCCGCGCATCCCCACACACGCGCGCTGGTGGCGGCGGTGTTGTCCGTCCCGCCCCTGGCCGAAGCCACGGCGACCTCCTAGGTGGCCCGGCTCGCCCGCCGCGCGCTGCACGGCCTGTTCGTCCTCTTCGGCGTCTCCGTCCTCTCCTTCGTGCTGGTGGAGCTGGCGCCCGGCGACTTCTACGCCGAGATGCGGCTGGACCCGCGGATCTCGGAAGCGACGGTACGGGCCCTGCGCGCGCGTCACGGCCTCGACCGCCCGCTGCCGGAGCGCTACCTGCGCTGGGTGGCGTCGCTGGCCCGGGGGGAGCTCGGATATTCGTTCGCCTACGGAACTCCGGTCGCCCCCCTTCTCTGGCCGCGCCTGCGCAACACTCTCCTCCTCACGGGAACGGCCACGGCGGCGGCCTGGGCCCTGGCCATTCCCATCGGCGTGTGGTGGGCGTCCGCGCGCGGGCCCGCCGTGCGGCGCAGCCTCAGCGTCCTCATGGCCACGCTCCTCGCCATCCCCGACATCCTCCTCGCCCTCGCCCTGCTGCTGCTGGCCGTCCGCACGGGGTGGTTCCCGGCGGGGGGGATGACGTCGGTCGGTTACGAGCAGCTCTCGCGGGCGGCCCGCTTCCGTGACGTCGTGTCCCATCTCGTCCTGCCCGCATCCGCCCTCGTCCTCTGCGTCCTGCCCGCCCTGACGCGGCACGTGCGCGCGAGCATGGCCAGCACCCTTGAGGCCCCGTTCGTCCAGGCCGCCCGCGGGCACGGCATCCCGGAATGGCGCGTCGTCTTCGGGCACGCCCTGCCCGCCGCCGCGAACCCGCTCGTCTCCCTCTTCGGCTTGTCGGTGGCGACGCTCACGAGCATGTCCCTGCTCGTGGAGATCGTGATGAGCTGGCCGGGCCTCGGCCCCCTCCTCCTGGAAGCGATCCTCGCCCGCGACTTCCACCTGGTTCTCGGCCTGGTGCTCGCCTCCACCGTGCTGCTCCTGGCCGGCAACGTCCTCGCCGACGTGCTGCTCCTCGCCGCCGATCCCCGCATCCGCGCGGAGGAGACGTGAAGCTCCCGCGCAAGCTGGCCCTGGCCGCCTCGGCGCTGGCGGGCGTCCACTTCGCGGCCCTGGCCGCCGGCTTCCTTGCTCCGTACGGTCCGACCGAGCAATCCCGTGCCTGGCCGTACGCCCCGCCGACCCGCCTCCATTTCTTCGACGAGGAAGGGCACGTCCACCTGCGTCCCTTCGTCTATCCGCTGGCCGACGACGAGACCAGGGCCGGCGGGTACCGCGAAGACCGCAGCCAGCGCTTTCCCATCCGCTTCCTCGTCCGGAGCCCCGCCACGCTGGGCGGTCCGGGTGAAGGGTGGCGCCTGTTCGGTGTGGACGAGCCCGCGCGGGTGTTCCTGCTCGGCACGGACGGGTTCGGCCGGGACCAGCTCTCGCGGCTGCTGCACGGCGCGCGCATCTCGCTCTTCGCGGGACTGCTCGCGACGGGGATCTCACTCGGCCTGGGCTGGGTGCTGGGGACGGTGGCGGGGTTCTACGGGCGGTGGACGGACACCCTCCTCATGAGGGCAGCCGACGTTTTCCTCGCCCTGCCCTGGCTGTACCTCCTGTTCGCGGTGCGGGCGGTGCTGCCCCTCCACCTCTCGGCGGACCAGGCATTCCTCATGCTCGTGCTCGTCATCGGTCTCGTGGACTGGGCGCGGCCGGCCCGCCTCGTGCGTGGCCTCGTGCTGAGCGCGCGCGAGCGCAACTACGTGTTGGCGGCCCGCGGCTTCGGCGCGAGCGACCTGTACCTGGTGCGGCGGCACATCGCGCCCCAGACCTTCGGCGTCCTCCTGACCCAGGCCGCGCTGCTCGTTCCGCAATACATCCTGGCCGAGGTCACCCTTTCGTTCCTCGGGCTCGGGGTGGCGGAGCCGGTGCCGAGCTGGGGGAACATGCTGGCCGCCCTCCAGCGCTACCACGTCCTCTCCTCCTATTGGTGGATGTGGGCGCCCGGTCTTGCCCTCGTCCCTGTCTTCCTTTCATACTCGGCGTTGTCGGAAGCGCTCCACTCTCGCGTCGGACCCGCGTCTCCCTGAGGCGCGCGCGCAAACCTGGAGGGGCCGGTGCGGGCTGTCCTGTCGGTGGCGACCCTTCTGCTGGCCGTGCCCGCGTTCGCGCAGAAGGCAGGCCTCCCCGCGGAGGTCCTCCGCGCCGACCACGAAGTCGGCCGCCGCGGGGGACGCCTGGTGTACGCGCTGCGCTCCGAGCCCAAGACCCTGAACCCGGTGACCGCCATCGACGTGACCTCGCGCGAGGTCATCGGACGCCTGCAGGCGGACCTCATCCACGTCGACCGGCAGACGCAGCGCACGGGCCCGGCCCTCGCGAAGTCGTGGACCGTCTCTCCCGACGGCCTTCACTACACGCTGCTCCTGCGGCGCGGCCTGCGCTTCTCCGACGGACACCCTCTCGACGCGGACGACGTCGTCTTCACCTTCCGCTGCTACCTGGACGAGCGGAACGCTTCGCCGAACCGTGATCTGCTCGTCATCGGCGGCCAGCCGATCGGGGTGCGCAAGCTCGACGGCTTCCGGATCGCATTCGATCTGGCCCAGCCCTACGCGGCGGCCGAGCGTCTCTTCGACAGCCTGGCCATCCTGCCCCGCCACCTCCTGGAGAAGGCCCAGGACGAGGGGCGGCTGGGGACGGTCTGGGGGCTGACCACGCCCGCCGCCGAGATGGCGGGGCTGGGGCCTTTCCGGCTCAAGTCGTACGTGCCCGGCGAGCGCATCGTGCTCGAGCGCAACCCGTATTACTGGAAGGTCGATTCCGCGGGCCGCCCACTTCCGTATCTCGACGAGCTCGTCTTCCTGCTCGTGCCCAGCGACGACGCCCAGGTGGTGCGCTTCAAGGCGGGCGAGACGGACGTGATCAGCCGGCTCAGCGCCCCGAACTTCGGCGCCCTCACCGCCGACGCTTCGGGGGCCCGGCGCCTCCAGGACCTCGGCGCCGGCCTCGACTACACGTTCCTCTTCTTCAACCTGAACGACGTGGACGCGTCGAAGCTGCCGGAGGTGGCCCGCAAGCAGGCCTGGTTCAAGCAGACCGCGTTCCGACAGGCGGTGTCCGCCGCCATCGACCGCGCGGGGATGGTGCGCCTCGTCTACCAGGGACGGGCGACGCCTCTGGGGGGACACGTGACGCCGGGCAACCGGCTCTGGCAGAACACGGCCCTGCCCCGGCCGCAGCGGTCGCTCGCGCGGGCGCGGGACCTGCTCGGGCGCGCCGGGTTCGTCGTGGACAAAGCCGAGCTGCGCGACCTCAAGGGCGCGCCCGTGACGTTCACGATCGTCACCAACGCCGCCAACGCGGCCCGCGTCCAGATGGCGACGATCATCCAGGACGACCTGCGCGAGATCGGGATGCAGGCGCAGGTGGTGCCGCTGGAGAACCGCGCCCTGCTCGATCGCGTCGTCAAGACCCACGACTACGACGCGGCCCTGATGGCGATCGCCAGCGGTGACGCCGATCCCAACAGCGAGATGACGGTCCTCGTCTCGAGCGGCCCCACCCATCTGTGGCGTCCGGGCGCGTCCGCGCCCATGGGACCCTGGGAGAAGGAGATCGACGACCTGATGCAGCGCCAGCTCGTGACCCTGGACGGCGCGGCGCGCAAGCGCCTCTACGATCGTGTGCAGGAGCTCATGGTGGAGAACCTCCCCATGATTCCGCTCGTCAGCCCGAACGTCCTCGTGGGCGCGAAGTCCGATCTCGGCAACTACCGCCCGGCCATCCTCGACCCGCAGGTCCTCTGGAACGTGGACGAGCTGTTCTGGCGGACGCCGCCCGCCGCGCGGCCCTGATCCAGGCTCAGCGGCAGGCGGGCACGAAGCCGCCCTGGGCCAGATACTCCGCGAGGGCCCTGCCCGCCACGTCCTGCCCGTGTGCGTTCCAATGGCTGTCCGTCTGGAAGTAGGTCGGCTTCAGGACGCCGTTGGCGGAGGCGAGCGGCTCGGTGAGGTCCACGCTCGGGATGCCGATGCGGCCCGTGATGTAGCGGACGCGGTTCGCGATCGCCTTCGGATCGTATTCCTTCGGGTCCATTCCGTAGCGGGCCTCGGTGAGCTCCCAGGTCCGCGGGCTCACCTCCATGCGGCCGGGGACGTACGCGACGACGAGGCGCCCGCCACCCGCGGCCACCGCCCGGTTCAAGGCCTGCAGGGTCCAGGTGAAGGCGGACCAGGCCGCGCGCTGATGGCCGAGCTCGGGCACGTGGAAGAGGCGGATCTCGTCGTTCATCGGGAGCTGGCGCAGCGGCTCCCACAGCCCGGCGCGGGCCAGGCGGTTGTAGGTACGCGCGGACGTGCGCTCCAGCGCGTTCTTCACGAACTCGAGCACGTAGGACGGCACCCGCTCGGGGGCGGCGGCGGCGGTGGCGGGAGGCGGCTCATAGGGCGGCACGGGAAGGTTGGCGACGGTGGGCGGGTCCGTCGCGAAGTCGAGGCGCGGTTTCGGATACCCGAGGTATTCCTCGATCGCGAGGTAGGGGATGTCGTTCTGGTAGACGAACACGAGGACGACGTCGGGCGCGTACTTCCGGCCCTCGTCGCGGTAGAAGAGGTACTCCTGGTCGGTGCTGTAGCCGACGGTGCCGCCGTTGATCACTTCGGCCTTGCAGCCCCGGGCGGCGAGCCCCGCCTCCAAACGGGCGGTGACCGTTAGCGCGTCGTCCACCATGAACGCCTCGACGAAGGAGTCGCCCAGGGCCAGGACGCGCGCCACACCGGGCGGCTTCGGGTAGGGCCGGTCGGGACCGCGCAGCCCCTGCGCGTTGACCCGGTACTCCACGTGGTACTCGCGCCGGTCGTAGACGACGGACGCGCCCGGGGTCTTGCGCCAGCCGAGGACGGGGTCGTATTCGGTGTAGCGGTTGCGCTCGCGCTGCTCCTTGCCGCCTCGAGTCTCACGGGCGAGGACGCGAAGAACGACCTCGGCGAAGACCAGCACCAGCGCAATGCTGAAGGCGGCCAGGGCGAGGTTGGCCGCCAGCGCACGGAGCCGCGGGCTCACGGCATGAGGCCCGTCATCTGGGTGCCGAAGTCGGCGAGCTGCAGCCAGAGCGCAACCGCCACCGCCGCCAGCCCCGCCGCCCATCGCATCCAGGGGCGGGGCAGCGTCCCCAGAGCGGCCCCGATGAAGATGGCGAGCAGCGGCCCGACGAACTGATCTTCCTTCGCCCAGCGCATCGGCCGCGGGAAGAGGAACGGCTCCTTGAAGACCATGACCAGGACCCACGTGGCCAGCCAGGCCGCGAAGATCGGCCGCCCCGGAGGCCAGGCCCGCCGCAGCGCGAAGGGCGCGGCCACGAGCCCGGCGGCGAGGGTGATCCAGAAGCCCGCCGCCCACACCCGCATGCTCTGGCGCGACTCGTTGTGGAAGATGAGGAACGTGCGGGCCTGGAACAGGTCCGGCTCCTGCTGCAGCCCCCGCGTGCCCTGGAGCAGGCCGGGCACGTAGTGGAAATAGAAGAGGACTCCCGCGAGCAGCCCGCCGAGGACGAGGGCGGCGACGAGCCCCTTCTTCGCGGGTACGGACAGCGCGCGCGCGTCGGTCGTCACCAGCACCAGCGCCGCAAAACCGAAGAGCGCGAAGATGACGATCAGGCTCGAATAGCCGAGCATGGCCAGCGCCAACGCGGCCGCGGCCACCGCGAGGCGCCGTCGCTCGTCCAGGCGTCCGGCCTCGAGGGCGAGATAGAGCAGGACCGCCGTCCCGAGCGCGTTGCCGAACGAAGCGGGCACGTGGGCGCGGCCGAGGTGATGCCAGACGGGAAGATCGAGGGTGTAGAGCGCCGCCGCGATCCACGCGCTCGCCGGCGACCATACGCGCGCGCTCACGACCCAAAGCCAGGGCGCGACGGCCATGAGGAGGGCCGCGTCCAGCGCGATCATGCCCCAATGCAGGTCGATGCCGGCCCAGTGGAGCGCATAGAAGAAGACATAGGGCAGCGGCGAATACGGGATGAGCGTCCGGTCGCCCAGCGCGGCCGTGGCCGTCCCGAAGGTCTGGGTCTCCGTCGGCAGGTGCGACCCGTAACGGAGCATCGCGTCGTAGGTGAGCGGGACGTTGCCGAAGTCCCGCGCCCGGCGCACGTGGACCTCCACGTCGTAGGGATCGAATCCCGGCACGAACGGGAGCGCGCCGTGCCAGAGCGTGCCCGCCGCCACCAGCGCGCACAGGGCCGCGCGAACGCGCGGCGACAGCGCGCGTTGCCCGGTGAGGGCCAGCCGCGTGAGGAGGCCCGCGCCCAGCGCGAACGGGCCGAGGCGCGTGATCACGAGGAGGAGCGGGACGGGCGCCACGTGCGCGACCCAGGGCAGGCCGCCGGCCGTCACCACAGCGGCGATCGCGGCCGGAGTCCATCCCGCGCCGGTCAGGATCGCGAAGGCGAAGACGGCGAGCACCGTCGCCGCCAGCAAGAGGCGTGCGCCGTCGGAGAAGGCGAGGCCGGCGGGAGCGCTCGCTTCGATGTCCGCCATCCACACCACCGGATGCGCCATGAACTCGTCCGGGACGCGCACCAGGGGCAACGGCCGCAGCGCGAGCACGGTCTGGAGGCCGCTGCGGTCCGCGGCCGCGGGCAGCTCGACCTCGTAGTCGGCCCAGGGCGCCTTGGGAACGATGACCTCCGCGCCCGGCGTGCCCGCGACGTGGAAGGCCACAGCCGTTCGCACGCGGGCCAGGGCGCGCACGCGCAGCCGCAGCGGTCCCTCCCGAGCGGCGACGGGGAGCGCGATCTCCGCGCCGGGAGAGGCGGTGCGGATCCGGAATCGATTGAATCCGGCCGCGGAGGGGTCGAGGGCCCCGACGTCGGGATCGAGGTCCGTGCGGATGGACTCGGACCAGCCCGCGCCCAGGAAGCCGCCCGCGGGCTCACCCGCTTGCAGGCGCACGAGAGCGGGCGGACGCGCCGCCGCGTAGACGGCGAGGGCGGCGACGAAGGCCAGGACGAGGGGGGCGGCGCGGCGCGCCGTGATCACCGCGCGTCGGCTCGACGGGTGGGCGGCGGGGCCGTGGATCCGCCCACGGCCGGCGGCGGCACGCGGTACACCGCGTAGTGATTGTTCTGGTACTCCTCTTCCAGTCCGGGGTGGCCCCGGCGGCGCACCGGCACCACCACGAACGTCGCGCGGAAGCGGCGCGCGATCTGCGCGAGCTGATCGTCGCTCAGCTTGACGTAGTCCCCCGGCCCCAGGGCCTCCATGCGCGCGGCCCATTCCGTCGCGAACTGCTCGTCGAAGTACTGCTGTGTCCCGTCCTTCCATTCGCCGACGACGGTGCGCTCGGAGAAGACGCGGAACCCCGCCTCCTGCGGGGGCGTGACGAAGATGGCGTCCTTGGGCGTGTTCAGCCGGACCCAGTCCTGGACCTCGCGCCACGAGCCCGTCTCCCACTTCGGCCGCTTGCGGGCATAGGCGTCCGGCCCGAGCCAGAGCACCGTGGCCACGGCGGCGGCCAGGGCGGCCCACCGGCGCTGGCGCGGGTCGAGCTCCCGGCCGACGAGGACGAGCGTGGCCAGCGCGGCCGCGCCGAGCACGGTCGGCTTGGTCAGCTCGTCCAGCGGGTATTGGTCCCACGCGATGGCGAGGTGTGGCGAGTTCCATCCGGCCAGGGCCACGAGCGTTCCCACCGCGACGAGGCGGGCCCAGGTTGCGGCCGCGGGACGTCCCACCGCGGCCTGCGCGAATACGGCCACGGCCAGGAGCGGCTCTGTCTGGGGGTTGACGAGGATGAGGCCGGTCACGGCGGCGGCGACGCGGGCGAGGCCGCCGGCGCGCCAGCCCTCCACCACGCCCGTGGCGGCCAGGCCGTAGAGGATGAGCATCAGGAACCGCCAGCAGCGGTGGGGCTGGAACTGGAGGACGGCCTTCAGCGGGATGAACTCGGTGAACACGGTGCCGAAGACGAAGAGCAGCGCGAACCCCACGAAGAACCACGACACGACGGCCCGCTTCTCGCGCGGGAGGCGCGACAGGGTGAGCGTCCCCAGGGCCATGAGGAACGCGCCCGCGGGCAGGGTGTCTCCGAAGAAGCTCGGGAAGCTGTGGTGCGACGAGCGCAGGCGCAGGAGGGCCAGCCATTCCGGCGTCATGCGGGTCCCGTGCGCGAACGTCCAGGCCAGGAACGGCAGGAGGGGGAGCACGGCCGCGGCCAGGCGCTGCAGCGTGCGCCGCCGTCCCGCCTCGCGCGCTTCGTACAGGAGGACGAGGATGCAGGGCACGAGGACGTAGATGGAATACAGGACGTGGAGGTAGGCCCCGAGCGACAACATGAGGAGGGGCAGGATCCGCCGCCCCTCCAGGAACAGCACCATCGCCCAGATCACGAGAGCGGAAGCGAGATGCGAGTGGCTGAACTGGACGCGGTACAGCGACTCGTTGGCGATTCCGTTGCGCACGGGGATGGCGATGAGGAAGGCGAGCAGCCCCGCCTCGGGGCCGCCGCACCAGCGCCCGATCCGGTACACGCCGGCGAGGGCGGCCGCGATCGAGAAGACGTAGAGGGCGAAGAAGGCGGCGGGGATCGATTCCTTCCCGGGCAGGAGGGCGGCGAGGGTCGCGTAGAAGAGGGTCGGGAACCGCTCGCCCGTCGCCACCATCACGTCCCAGCGGTAGAGCGACGGGTCCATGAACCGCTTGAGGATGGGGACGGTGATCCCCTGGTTCGAATCCCCGAAGCGATAGCCCACGAGGTCGATGCCGGCCAGTGCGACGAGGAGGGCGAGGGTCGCGCCTTCGAGCCAGGTCAGCCCCGCCCGGGCCGGGCTGGACGCGCCCCCGGAGGGAAGGGTCGGAGAATCCATCAAGAGAGCGAGTCTACTACAGCGCCCGGACGCGCCTCGCGCGGCCGCTTCCTGCGCTTTCCCCTAGATGCTCTCATGGCGTCCCGGCCTACGAAACAAGCCTTCCGGAGTCCGACATTTCCTTCTCAGGTAGATGATCTAGTGGTATGCTCCGCGCCATGCCGAAGAAGGGCAATCCGCCCCTCCAGGGAGAGCTCCTCCAGGGGACGCTCGACCTGCTCATCCTCAAGACGCTCGCCCTCGGTCCCGCCCACGGGCACACCATCGCGCACGTCATCGAGCGCCGCTCCGACGCCGTCCTCCAGGTCGAGCACGGTTCTCTCTATCCCGCCTTGCACCGGCTGGAGGACCGCGAGTGGATCGCGTCCTTCTGGGGCACGTCCGAGAACAACCGGCGCGCCCGCTACTACCGCCTGACGCCGGCCGGGCGCAAGCGGCTGGTGGAGCAAGAGGGCCGCTGGGACGACCTCGTGCGCGCGATCGGCCGCGTCTTGCGGCCGGCCCCGGAAGAGAAATGAGCTGGACGCGGTTCTTCCGCCGGCGGCGCTGGGACGAGGAGCGCGCGCGGGAGCTGCAGTCGTACCTGGAGATGGAGACGGACGAGAACGTGGCCCGCGGCCTGCCGCCGGAAGAGGCGCGCGACGCGGCCCGGCGCAAGCTCGGCGAGCCGCTGCGCATCCGCGAGGAGATCTATCTCATGAACACGCTGTCGCTCGTCGATTCCCTCTGGCAGGACCTGCGGTACGGCGCGCGCGTTCTCCGGCTCAACCCCGGGTTCGCGGCGGTGGCCATCCTGTCCCTCGCCCTCGGCGTGGGCGCGAACAGCGCGATCTTCCAGCTCCTCGACGCGGTGCGGCTGCGCCTGCTCCCGGTGGAGGACCCGCGCGCGCTCGCGGAGGTGCGGATCGCGACGCCCGCCGCGCGCACCGGCATGTTCAACGGCCGCTATCCCTCCCTCACCAACCCGCTGTGGGAGCAGGTCCGCGACCGGGCCGAGGGCTTCTCCTCGCTCGCCGCCTGGGGCTCCGCGCGCTTCGACCTCGCCCAGGGGGGCGAGGCCCGCTACGCGGAGGCCATCTGGGTGAGCGGCGGGTTCTTCCACACGCTGGGCGCGAAGCCGGCGCGGGGCCGTCTCCTTGCCGGGGAGGACGACCGCCGCGGCTGCGCGACGCCGGCCGTCGTGATCAGCCACGCGTTCTGGCAGCGCGAGATGGGCGGGGCAGCGGAGGCCGTGGGCCGCACGATCCATCTCGACGGGCATCCCTTCCCGGTCCTGGGCGTGACCGAGCCCGGCTTCTTCGGCGTGGAGCCCGGCCGCCGCTTCGACGTGGCGGTGCCCCTCTGTGCGGAGCCCATCCTCCTGGGGGCACGCACGCGCCTCGACATGCGCTACGCCTGGTTCCTGTCCGTGCTGGGGCGGCTGCGGCCGGGCTGGACGGTGGACCGCGCGTCCGCGCAGCTCTCCACGATCTCGCCTGGGATCTTCGAGGCCACCCTGGCCCCGCGCTACGGCCCCGAGGACGCGAAGAAATATCGCGGCTTCCGCCTGACCGCCCTCTCCGCCGGCACCGGGCTGAGCCGGCTGCGCGAGGACTACGAGGCCCCGCTGTGGGCGCTCCTCGCCACCACCTCGCTCGTGCTCCTGATCGCCTGCGCCAACCTCGCGAACATCATGCTGGCCCGCGCCAGCGCGCGGGAACGGGAGATCGCGGTGCGGCTGGCCATCGGCGCATCCCGCGGCCGCATCGTGCGCCAGCTCCTGGCCGAGAGCCTGCTCCTGGCCGTGGCCGGCGCCGCCGCCGGAGCGCTGCTCGCGCGCTGGCTCAGCGCCGCCATGGTCGCGTTCCTGAGCAGCGACGCCAACCGGTTGTTCGTCGACCTGCGCCCGGACGGCCGGGTGCTCGCGTTCATGACCGGCCTGGCCCTGCTCACCTGCGTCCTGTTCGGTCTGGCTCCCGCCCTGCGCGCCACCGACGTCGCTCCGGGCGCGGCCATGAAGGCGGGCGGGCGGGGCCTCACCGCCCGCCGCGAGCGCTTCGGATTGCGGCGCACGCTCGTCGTGGCGCAGATGGCGCTCTCGCTGGTGCTGGTGGTCGGCGCGCTGCTGTTCGTGAACACGCTGCGCAACCTGCGCCTGGCCGACGCCGGCTTCCAGCCGGAGGGCATCCTCGTCGCGTCCGCGGACTTCCAGCGCGCGGGCCTGGCCAAGGAGCGCCACGCGGCCATGCACCGGTCCGTGCTGGATGCGGTGCGCGCGCTGCCCGGCGTGGAGGCGGCGGCGGAGGCGGCGATCGTGCCCATGAGCGGGTCGGGGTGGAACAACCGGATCGTGATCGACGGCAAGGCGCAGGAGAACTATTCCAACTTCAACCAGGTCAGCCCCGGCTACTTCGAGGTCACGCGCACCACGCTCGTCTCCGGCCGCGACTTCGACGAGCGCGACGACCGTTCCTCGACCCCGGTGGCCATCGTGAGCCGCTCGTTCGTGAAGAAATACCTCGCGGGCCGCGATCCCCTGCGTGCTTCCTTCCAGATCGAGGAACCGCCGGGCGCGCCACGGCCGATGTACCAGATCGTCGGCGTCGTGGAGGACACGAAGGTGCGCCGGATGCGCGAGGAGTTCGCGCCCCTGGCCTACCTGGCCGCCGCCCAGAGCGCCGACCCCGACCCCGGCCTGGACGTCCTCGTCCGCGGCAAGGGGGCGGCCGCGTGGTCGCTGCGGCCGGACGTGACGCGCGCGATCACGGCGATCCATCCGCAGATCTCCCTCACCTTCGACACGATCACCTCGCAGGTGCAGCGGACGCTGCTGCCGGAACGGCTCATGGCCACGCTCAGCGGCTACTTCGGGGCGCTGGCCGGGCTCATCGCCGCCATCGGCCTCTACGGCGTGATGTCCTACCTGGTGGCCCGCCGCCGCAACGAGATCGGGATCCGCATGGCCCTGGGGGCGGACCGCGCGGCGGTGGTGAGAATGGTGATGCGGGAGTCCGGCTTCCTGCTGGCCGCGGGTGTCGTCGTAGGCACCGCGCTGGCGATGGCGGCCGCCCGCGCCGCGAGCACGATGCTTTTCGGCATCACGCCTGGGGATCCCGTGACGTTCGTGAAGGCGGCGGCCACGCTGGCGATGGTGGCGGCGGTCGCGAGCTACCTGCCCGCGGAGCGCGCGGCCCGCGTCGACCCCGTACTCGCCCTGCGCGACGAGTGAGCCTGATCTAGCCGTTCCAGGCGCCCAGCGCGCGGCGCAGCGCGACGAGCTGCCCGACGTGATAGGCGCCGTGGTCGGCCACGAGGAGGATCTCGCGCAGGTACGTCTGGCCCGTGCCGTGAGGGATCCGATCGAAGAGGTTGAGCTTGCCGTCGGCGGCGAGCTTCTTCACGGCCGCCCGCTCGCGGCGCACGGCGGCCACGCTGGCGGCCCAGGCCTTTGCCGACGGCGGCTTCGCCGACGGTGGCCAGAGGTCGGCCATGCTCTCCATCTCCACGTACTTCGGGTTCACGCAGAAGTCGAGGATGTCGTGCTGGGCGATGCGGATGTGCTCGAGGAGCTGCCAGGCCGAGTGCGTCCAGCCCGGCGGCGTCACCCCGCGCAGGCGCGCGGGAAGGCCCGCGACCGCGTGATCGAACCCGGCGTGCGCGTCCTCCCAGTCGAGGATGCGGACGAGGTGGGCGCGCAGGGCCTGGTCGCTCACGCGGGCTGGGGAACGGGAGCTTCCTTCCGGAACGTGAAGGTCTCGCGGTCCTTCGTGTCCACGATGATGTGGTCGCCCTCGCGGAACTTCCCGGCCAGGATCTCCACGGCCAGCGGGTTCTCGATCATGCGCTGGATGGCCCGCTTCAGCGGCCGCGCCCCGAAGACCGGATCGTAGCCGCGCTCGGCCAGGGTCTTGCGCGCTTCGTCCGTGAGCTCGACCGCGATCCGGCGCTCGGCCAGGCGGCGGCGGACGTCCCTCATCTGGATCTCCACGATCTTCTCGATCTGCTCCGGCCCGAGGGCGCGGAAGGTGACGATCTCGTCGATGCGGTTCAGGAACTCCGGCCGGAAGGTCAGCCTCAGCGCTTCCATCAGCTTGTCCTTCAGGTCCGGGCTCTCGCCGCGGCGCGCCATCTCCTGGATGAGGTCGGAGGCGACGTTGCTGGTCATGATGAGCACGGTGTTCTGGAAGTTCACGGTGCGGCCCTTGCCGTCCGTGAGCCGGCCGTCGTCGAGCACCTGGAGGAGGATGTTGAAGACGTCCGGGTGGGCCTTCTCGATCTCGTCGAAGAGGATCACCGCGTAGGGACGCCGCCGCACCGCTTCCGTCAGCTGTCCGCCCTCGTCGTAGCCGACGTAGCCCGGCGGCGCGCCGATGAGGCGCGAGACCGCGTGCTTCTCCATGTATTCGGTCATGTCGATCCGGACCATGGCCTTCTCGCTGTCGAAGAGGAACTCGGCCAGCGCGCGCGCCAGCTCCGTCTTGCCGACGCCCGTCGGCCCCATGAACAGGAAGGACCCGATGGGCCGCTTCGGATCGCCGAGGCCCGCGCGTGAGCGCCGCACCGCGTTGGCCACCGTGATGAGCGCGTCGTCCTGGCCGACCACGCGCTCGCGCAGGCGGTCCTCGATGCGGAGGAGCTTCTCGACCTCGCCTTCCAGCATCTTGGACACGGGGATGCCGGTCCACTTGGAGACGACCTCCGCGACGTCTTCGGAGTCCACCTCCTCCTTGAGCATCCGCTTGCCGCTCTTCTGCGACAAGCGCTTCTCCTCCTCCTGCAGCTGCGTCTCCAGCTGCGGCAACGTCCCGTAGCGGAGCTCCGCCGCCTTGTTGAGGTCGCCCTGGCGCGTGGCCTGCTCGAGCTCGAAGCGGACCTTGTCGATGCGCTCCTTGATCTGCTTGACCTTCTCGATCTCCGCCTTCTCCCGCTGCCACTCCGCCTTCAGGGCCGAGGACTGCTCGCGGAGGTCGGCCAGCTCCTTCTCGATCTTGGCCAGGCGCTCCCGCGAGGCCTTGTCCTTCTCCTTGGAGAGGGCCTGGCGCTCGATCTCGAGCTGGACGATGCGGCGCTCGATCTCGTCGATCTCCTGGGGCACGGAGTCGATCTCGATGCGCAGCTTGCTGGCCGCCTCGTCGATGAGGTCGATGGCCTTGTCGGGCAGGAACCGGTCCGCGATGTAGCGGTGGGAGAGGGTGGCCGCGGCCACGATCGCGGAGTCCTGGATCCGGACGCCGTGGTGCACCTCGTAGCGCTCCTTGAGGCCGCGCAGGATGGCGATCGTCTGCTCGACCGTCGGCTCGCCGACGTAGACGGGCTGGAAGCGCCGCTCGAGGGCGGCGTCCTTCTCGATGTACTTCTGGTATTCGCTGAGGGTGGTCGCGCCCACGCAGCGGAGCTCGCCGCGGGCCAGCATCGGCTTGAGCATGTTGGAGGCGTCCATCGACCCCTCGGCCGCGCCCGCCCCGACCACGGTGTGCAGCTCGTCGATGAAGAGGATGATCTCGCCCTCCGACTCCGTGACCTCCTTGAGGACGGCCTTGAGGCGGTCCTCGAACTCGCCGCGGTACTTGGCTCCCGCGATCAGCGCCCCGATGTCGAGGGCGACCAGCTTCTTGTTCTTGAGCGACTCGGGTACGTCGCCGGAGACGATGCGCTGGGCCAGCCCTTCCACGATCGCGGTCTTGCCGACGCCGGGCTCGCCGATGAGGACGGGGTTGTTCTTGGTGCGCCGGGACAGCACCTGCATGACGCGCCGGACTTCCTCGTCGCGGCCGATGACCGGATCCAGCTTGCCCTTGCGCGCCATGTCCGTGAGGTCGCGCCCGTACTTCTCGAGCGCCTGATAGCGCTCCTCCGCATTCGGGTCGGTCACGCGCTGGTTGCCGCGAATGTCGCGCAGCACGTTGAGGATTCCGTCCTTGGTCACTCCGTGACGCTTCAGGACCTCGGCCGCGGGCGTCTTGCTCTCGGCCAGCGCGATGAGGAGGTGCTCGGTGGAGATGTAGTCGTCCTTGAGCCCTTCTGCGGCCTTGAGCGCCGCCTTGAAGACGGCATCGAGGCGAGGCGAGAGGTGCGTCGCCGCTCCCTGGGTATGCGGCAGGCTAGCGATCGCCCCGTCGATCTCCTGCGTGACCGCGCCGGCGTTCAGGCCCATCTTTCCCAGCACGGCCGGAATGACACCACCTTCCTGGGACACGAGGGCTTGCAGGAGGTGCTCGGGGGTGACCTCCGGGTTGTCGGCACGCTCCGCGGCGGTCTGCGCCTCCGCGATGGCCTCTTGAGCCTTGACGGTGAACTGGTCCATCCGCATCGAGTCGATCCTCCGCTCACAAATCTAAAACATGAGCGTTATTTTGTCAATGTTATTGAGTGCATTACGATAAATAAATACCCATCAATAGGATGGCGACGACTATGCTTCCCTGAATCTCGTTCGTTCGGCGTGGTTTGGCAAGGCAACGTGGTCTCCATTTGGGCAACGAAGGTAAGATCGGCGGTTCATGCCCGGCGTCCTGCGCCAACCTCGTCTCGTCCTGGTCGGTCTCGCGTTCTTCCTGAGTGGCGCCGCGGCGCTCGCGTACCAAGTCGCGTGGCAGCGCATCCTCGCCCTGCAAACGGGAGTGGGCCTCTATTCGATCGCGGTGATCGTCGCCGCGTTCATGGTGGGCCTCGGGCTCGGCAGCCACCTCGGCGCGTCCGCCAGCACCCGCGTCTCGCGTTCGCGCGCGCTGGCGCTGTTCGCCGCCTGCGAGCTGGCCATCGCCGCCTTCGGCGCCCTGAGCTGCACGCTGTACTACGACTGGCTCTACGTCCGCTGGGGATCGGTGTACGGCGAGCCCCTGCGCGCCGGCTTCCTGCAGTTCGCGAGCCTCGCCCTTCCCACGGTCCTGATGGGCATGTCCCTGCCTTTCCTCACGCGCGCGATGGTGCGCGACGCGGCCACCGCGAGCCAGACCATCGGCTTCCTGTACGCGATCAACGTGCTGGGGGCGGCGGGGGGCGCGCTGGCGACGCCGTGGATCTTCATCCGCCATCACGGGATTCGGACGGCCGTCCTGGCGGCCGTCACCGCCAATGTGATCGCCGGGCTGTGCGCGGTCGGCCTGGCGCTTTCGGCCAGATCGGCCAAACGGACGGAGACGGGCACGGAGACGGGAACGGAGACGGAGACGGGGACGGCAACGGACACGCAAACGGAAGAAGCGCCGCGATCGTTCCGGACCTGGCTCCTCCTCTATGCCCTCAGCGGGTTCTGTGCGCTGGCCCTCGAAATCCTGTGGTTCCGGGTCCTCGACGTGGCCCTCAAGTCCACGGCGTTCACGTTCGGCACCCTGCTCACGGTCTATCTGCTCGGATCGGGGACGGGAGCCCTCGTCGGCGTGGCCAGCGTCCGGCGCCTGCGTCGTCCGCTCCACGCCTTCCTCGCCCTGCAGTGTGCCCTGCTCCTGTACGCGGGCGGCATGCTCGCGATCGTGACCCGCCTTCCGCCAGACACCCCGTATTACCAATGGTTCTACGAAGTCTGGGGCGGCGCGCGCTCCTTCAACCTCGGCGGCGCGATGTATTGGGTCCGGGCCTTCAACCTCTACGTGGTGCTGCCGGTGGCGCTCTTCGGACCGCCGACGGTCCTCATGGGCCTCTCCTTCCCGATCCTGCAGAAGGCCGTGCAGGACGACGCCGCGACCAGCGGATGGAAGACGGGAGTGCTGCAAGCGGCGAACATCGCCGGATGCGTGGTGGGCAGCCTCCTGGTCGGCCTCGTCACCCTCACCGCCCTCGGCACTCCGGGCACGATGCGCGCGCTCCTCGCCACGGGTCTCGTGTTCGCCGGCCTCGGCTTGCGGGCCTACGGCCGGCGCAGCGCCTTCCTCCCGTTGGCCGTGGGCCTCGTCCTGGCCGCGGTGGCCCTGCCCGGAGGCCACGCGTTCTGGATGCGCTTCCACGGCACCGCCGAGGGAGCGGCGCTGCTCGACGAAGATGCCACCGGCGTGGCCGCGCTCATCCCCGGCGAGGAGCGTCGGTGGCAGGTCTGGTCGGGCGGCCGGACGCACAGCTCGCTTCCCTTCGGAGGGATCCACACCACGCTGGGCGCCGCCCCGGCGGTCATGCATCCGGCCCCGCGCGCGGTCGCCATCATCGGTCTCGGCTCGGGCGACACCGCGGCCTCCGCCGGCTGCCGCCGCGACGTCGAGCAACACGTCACCGTCTTCGAGATCTTCGCGCCCCAGCGCCGCCTGCTGGGCCGTCTCCTCGACCTGCCTGACCCGCCTGCGCGCCTGGGCCGGTTCCTCGGCGATCCGCGCTTCACCGTCCGCATCGCGGACGGGCGCAACGCGCTCGACCGCGATGGCGCCCTCTACGATCTGATCGAGGCGGACGCGCTCTGGCCGATCAGCCCCTACGCGGGCAACCTGTATTCGCTCGAGTTCTTCCAGCTCTGCGCGCGGCGCCTCAACCCGGGCGGGATGGTGACGACGTGGGCGCCGACGGACCGCGTGAACACGACCTTCCGGGCCGCCCTGCCCTTCGTGGTCGCCGTGGCCGGTGGCCACGTGCTCATCGGCAGCCGCTCGCCGATCCCGATCCAGCCCGAGGTATGGCGGCGGCGCCTCCACGACCCGCAGACGGTGGCTTATCTAGGCCCGCCGCGGGTGGACGGCGTCTGGGCCGATATCGCGGTGGCGCAGGCCCTGCCGCCGCCGGAGGGCGGCGTCGTGAATCTGGATCTCTTCCCGCGCGACGAGTTCCACTCTCCGGACTAGGGCTACACTCGAAGTCGTGAGGCGGCATCGGCGCAACGCGGTCGTGGCGCGCGAGCCCGTACCCGCGCGCAAGGCCGTGGCCGCGCCGGAGAGCCTGGCCCGCGTCGAGAACTCGCTCTACGTGAGCATCCAGGCCATCAAGAAGAAGCACCGGCTCGAGCGCCTCGGCATCGCGTTCTACGACTCGCAGACGACGCTCAACTGGTCCTACAACGCGGACGCCTTCTTCCACGCCGCGTCCACCATCAAGCTGGCCGTCCTCCTCGGCGTCTACGGAGAGGTCGCCCGCGGCCGGCTCACCGCGGACGCGCCCGTCCACGTCCGCAACAAGTTCACCAGCATCGTGGAGAACCGGCCCTTCACCCTCAACCTGGACTGGGAGCCCAACCAGGAGGTCGCGAAGCAGCTCGGCCGCACCATGTCCGTGCGCGATCTCGCGTACCACATGATCACGACCTCCAGCAATTTCGCCACCAACCTGCTCATCGACGTGGTCGGCGTCGCCACCATCCAGCGCGCGCTCGAGGAGATGAAGATCGAAGGCGTCATCCTCCTCCGGGGCGTGTCCGACGAGGCCGCCTTCCAGGCCCACCTCAACAACCAGGTCACCGCGAACGGCCTGCTCAAGCTTCTGCGCATGATCGCCGAGGGCCGGGCCTGGTCGCCGGAGATCTGCGCCCAGATGCTCGAGATCCTGCTCGACCAGCGGTTCAAGAGCGGCATTCCCGCCGGCCTGCCCGGGGACGTCCACGTGGCCCACAAGACCGGGAACATCTCGACCGTGCACCACGACGCCGGGATCATCTACATGGGGAACCGGAACCCCTATTTCCTGGTGATCCTCACCCAGTTCTCCGCGGACGCGAGGCGCAGCTCGGCGGTGGCGGAGGTGTCGAAGGACCTGTTCGACACGCTCGGGCGACTGCCGCGGCCGAGCGAGCTGACGGCAGAGGGGACGCCCGTCGCGCCGCCTTCAGGCCAGCCTTCGTAGGACGAAGCACTTCAAGTAATACGTCTCGGGCACGCCCAGCAGGATCGGGTGATCGCGGGCCTGGCGGCGCTTCTCCACCACGCTGACCGTCGCGCCCGCGTCGGCGGCGGCGTCGGCCAGGATCCCCTCCAGGTCCCCCTCGTGCACGTGGTACGAGCACGAGCACGTGATGAGGCACCCGCCCGGCCGCAAGAGCTTGAGGCCGCGCAGGTTGATCTCCTTGTACCCGCGGCGGGCCTTTTCCACCGCGGACTTGCTCTTCGCGAACGCGGGCGGGTCGAGGATCACGGTGTCGAAGCGCTCCCCGCGCCCGTCGAGGTCGTGGAGCAGGTCGAACACGTTGGCCTCGCGGGCGGTGACGTTGGTCAGGCCGTTCAGGGCGGCATTGCGTTGCACGCGCGCCACCGCCTCCGCGGACACGTCCACGGCCAGGACTTCGTTCGCCCCGGCCGCCACTGACAGGCCGAACCCGCCGTTGTACGTGAAGCCGTCGAACACGCGGCCGCGCGCGTACTCGCGGGCCATGGCGTGGTTCTCGCGCTGGTCCAGGAAGAGTCCCGTCTTCTGCCCGCGCCGGAGGTCGGCCTCGAACCGCACGCCGTTCTCGATCACCGTCACCGTCTCCGGCACCTCGCCGTGCAGCACCCCGACCTGGGAGGTCAGGCCTTCGTGCGCGCGCACGCGGGGGTCGTTGCGCTCCAGGATCCCGCGCGGATGGAAGATCTCGACCAGCGCGGCCACGATCTCCGCCTTGCGCGCGTCCGTGGCCTGCGAGAGCGTCTGGATCACGAGGTAGTCGCCGTAGCGGTCCACGACCAGCGAAGGCAGGCCGTCCCCCTCGCCGTGCACGATGCGCAGGGCCTCGACGCCGGGGGCGATCGTCTCGCGCCAGGCGCGCGCGGCCAGCAGCCGGTCGCGCAGGAAAGTGGGAGACAGCGTGTCTCCGCGCTCGATCATGCGGAGCGTGATCTCGGACTGCGCGGAGAAGAACGCGAAGCCCAGGGGACGGCCGGTGGGACCCAGGACGCGCACGACCGCGCCGGGAGCGGCGCCGGAGGCGCGCGTCACGTCGCTCTTGAAGATCCAGGGATGGCCCGAGCGCACGCGGCTCTCGCCGCGCTTGCTGACTATGACAGGCAGCGGGGTCACCGCGCGATCGTATCCTCTTTCACCCTCCGGGCCCGTTTGTTAGAGTCTGGGTGAGCCCCTTCCGGAGGAATCAACCACCATGCAGAACCTCGTCCGCACCGACCCCGAGGTGGCGGAGGCCATCCGCAACGAGACGCGGCGGCAGGGCTCCCAGCTCGAGCTGATCGCCTCGGAGAACTTCGTGTCGGAGGCGGTGCTGGAGGCGCTCGGCACCGTGCTCACCAACAAATACGCGGAAGGCTACCCCGGCAAGCGGTACTACGGCGGCTGCGAGTTCGTGGACGTGGCGGAGACCCTCGCCATCCAGCGCGCGAAGCAGCTCTTCGCCGCCGACCACGCGAACGTCCAGCCCCACTCCGGCGCCCAGGCCAACATGTCCGTGTACATGACGGCCTGCCAGCCCGGCGACACCATCCTGGGCATGAACCTCTCGCACGGCGGCCATCTCACCCACGGCCACCCGCTCAACTTCTCGGGCCGCTACTTCAAGGTGGTCGCCTACGGCGTGCGCAAGGAAGACGAGACGATCGACTACGAGGCCATGGCCGCGCTGGCGCGCGAGCATCGGCCGCGCATCCTGGTCGTGGGCGCGAGCGCGTATCCGCGCACCATCGACTTCCCGGCCGTGCGCAAGGCCGCGGACGAGTGCGGCGCGGTGGTGATGGCGGACATGGCCCACATCGCGGGCCTGGTCGCGGCCGGGCTGCATCCGAGCCCGGTGCCGCACGCGGAGTTCGTCACGACCACCACGCACAAGACCCTGCGCGGGCCGCGTGGAGGGATGATCCTCTGCCAGGAGAAATGGGCGAAGGAGACGGACAAGCTCCTCTTCCCGGGCGTGCAGGGCGGGCCCCTGATGCACGTGATCGCGGCCAAGGCCGTGGCCTTCAAGGAAGCGCTCTCCCCCGAGTTCAAGGGCTACCAGGCCCAGATCGTGAAGAACGCGAAGGCCCTGGCCGCCGCCCTGATGGGCGAAGGCTGGCGTCTCGTCTCCGGGGGAACGGACAACCACCTCATGCTCATCGACGTGTTCGCGAAGGGCATCACGGGAAAGGTGGCGGAGAAGGCGCTCGACCGCGCCGGCATCACCGTCAACAAGAACACGATCCCCTTCGACACGAACTCGCCGATGGTGGCGTCCGGGATCCGCGTCGGCACTCCCGCCCTGACCACCCGGGGCATGAAGGAAGCCGACATGGAGAAGGTCGGCCTCCTCATCTCGCGGGCCCTCTCCGCGGTCGAAGACGAGACGGCGCTGGGCGAGGTCAAGCGCGACGTGAAGCGCCTGTGCGATCAGTTCCCGCTTTACGCGGCGCGCCTCGAGGCCTACGACGCGGCCCTGGCCGCGCACGCCTAGCCGGCGCTCAACTCCGACCTTCGTGGGCTCTCGTCCATCCGATTGGCTCTTTTCACTGGCGTGTTCGGTGAGGCGGCCGGAGCCTTCACGCTGTACCAGCTCTTTGCCTATTCCGTCCGGGCAGGATGGAGCGGCGGGGGCGGCGGACACGGGGCCGGCGCGTACCTCATGATCTTCCTCAGCCTCTCGGCCTTCGCCACCTGGCTCGCCGCCCTTGTGGGAGCGGCGCTGGGCACGCGCCGCCATAGCGAGCCCCCCTTGGCGGCCGCCTAGGGCCTACGGACCCGCTTCGGAGTCAGGCTCAGCCGGCCCGTAGTGTCGTCCGCGAGCGCGAGCTGCCCCGCCTGCGCGTTCGCATCGGCCAGCGAGAGCTGCCCCGGCGACGCGCCCGGGACGCGCGATTGGATCTCGGCGATGGCTTGACGGATGACGCGATCGAATTCCCGTTCGCCGTTCCGCGCCCGCGCGTCCGTGAGGGCAGGGATGGCCGCGGTGGAACCGACGTGGCCCAGGGCCTGGGCGGCGGCGAGGCAAACGTCGCGGTCGTCGCGCGCGAGTGCCTCCAGCAGGGGCGCCTCGGCGCCGGGGAGGCCGGACAGCGCCAAGGCCTGAGCGGCGGCCACCGGGAGGGAGCCTCCCCCTTCGCGTAGGACGTGGACGAGGACCGGGATGATCTCGGGCGCACGGCTGCGCCCGAGGGCTTCGAGCGCGGCGCCCGCGACCAACGGCCGCCGGTTTCGCAGGGCTTGGTGCAGGATGGTCTGCAGCCGATCCAGGGTCAGGTGGTCGCGCGCGGCGGCGAGAGCTCGTGACCCGCACGAATCGCCCACCTGGGGTTCGGTGGCCAGGGCCAGGAGCACGTCGCGTCCGTTCTCCCCGACCGCCATCGCGCAGAGCAGCCGGATCTCGTCGTTTCGATCGGCCAGCCCCGCCCGCAGGGCGGCGCGCGCCGCCTCGTGCTCGGGGAACTCGCGGACGAGGGTCAACATGTCGTGGAGCCGGGCCGCGTCCAGCGTTTCGGCGTGTGCCGTCCGGGCCAGCCGCTCGGCCATGTCGTCCGGCCGCATCAGTCGACGGCTGAGGTCGAGGAGCCCGCGCAGGACTTCGGGCAACAGCGCCTCCAGGGCCGAAGATGAAGATGTGGTGACGGTGGTCCGCAGGACACCGGCTTCGAAGGCGAACTCGGCGGTGTCGAGGCAGTCGGAGCCGTGCGACCGGCGGGCCTCCCCCTCGAACAGCGCGCGGTGGACGATCGGCCGCGTCTCGCGGTCCAGCACGGCGCGCGCCAGGGTGGGCGGCCCCTCGATGAAGACGGCCTCGTCGAACCCGTCGTCGCCGATCTCGACTTCGCGGAAACCGGTGCGCTTGCGCAGGGCGGTGCCGCGCCCCTCGCGGCGGACGGTCAGGCCCGAGGGGTGGAGCTCGAAGGCGATGCCCGGCCGGTGTTCGGCGATGAAGATGCGCGTACGGACGTCGGCATAGCCGCTCACGTCGAACCGGACGAGGAGGCCCTCCTTGTCACCGACGACCACCACGATGGGCTGCGGTCGTTCGCTGTCCGTGGGCTGGAACGCCAGCCGCTTCAGCCCGCACGTTTCTCCCGCCCGCCAGGCCGCCTCGGCGTAGCGCGTCCGTCGCCGTTGAGCATGCGCCTCGAGGGCCATGACGATGGCGGTCAGCGCGGTCGTCACGGCGCCGCCGACGACGATGACAGGGTCCACTCCTCGCCTCCCCCGCCCCGCCTTTTCGAGGTTGCGGTGGTATCTACTCCAAACGTGGCACACCCACAAGGTACGCGCCGCGCCGCCGGACCCGGGGAGAGGGCGGCGGCGCGCTAAACTCATGGGTCCGTGCCCGGCCTCGCCCCCGCCGCCTCGCTCGACTTCTTCGGCCCCCGCGGGCTTCTCGCCCGCGTGCTGCCTACTTACGAAGAGCGCGCGGCGCAGGCGCGGCTCGCGGAGGCGGTGGGGCACGTCCTGACCGACGGGGGGATCCTGCTGGCGGAGGCGGGGACCGGCACCGGCAAGACGCTTGCCTACCTGCTGCCCGCGGTGGAGCTGGGCCGCCGCGTCGTCGTCTCCACCGGCACCAAGAACCTCCAGGAGCAGCTCCTCACCAAGGACATTCCGCTCCTGGCCCGCGCGCTGGGCCGCGACCTCAGCGTCGCCGTCATGAAGGGCCGCGGCAACTACCTCTGCCTCCTCCGCTACAAGTCCTTCGGCCAGGCCGGCAGCTTCCGGCGCTTCGACGAGATCCCCCTCTTCCGCGCGGTGGAGGCCTGGGCCCCGCGCACGGAGACGGGCGACCGCGGCGAGGTGGAGGACCTGCCGGACGGAGCCGACTTCTGGCGCGAGATCTCCGCCGCCAGCGAGAACTGCATCGGGCAGGCCTGTCCCGACTTCGATCCCTGCTGGGTCACGCGCATGCGGCAGCGCGCCCTGGAGGCCGACCTCGTCGTCGTGAACCATCACCTCCTCTGCGCGGACCTCGCGGTGAAAGACGGAAGCTACGGCTCCGTCATCCCGGACTACGACACCGTGATCCTGGACGAGGCCCATCTCCTCGAGGACGTCGCCACGCAGTACTTCGGGATCCAGGTCTCGTCGCACCGCGTCGAGGACCTCTGCCGCGACGTCGAGCGCGAGCTCAAGGCCGCGCGCCTGGACGCGCGGGACGTGCACGCGGAGCTGGACGCCGTGCGCCATCGCAGCGAGAGCTTCTTCAAGACCGTCGCCCAGGGACGCGGGCACCGGCTCAAGAAGGGATGGATGCCCCCGCGAGTGGCCGAGCAGGCCTCCGCGATGCTGGAACGTTTCGAAGGGCTCCGGACCGCGCTCCTCGCCATCCCCGATCGTTCCGATCCGCTGTCCACCCTCGCCGGGCGCACGCACGGCCTGGCCCAGGACCTCACCTTCGTGCTGGGGGCGGAGGACG
>Ga0207428_10000446_pt1 | contig 50240 bp, 48 predicted proteins | sample RhiMethybrSRZTD1_FD_187600 | JGI IMG/M metagenome (GOLD analysis project Ga0207428, IMG submission 187600) | Populus rhizosphere microbial communities from Tennessee, USA - Rhizosphere MetaG P. TD hybrid SRZTD1 (SPAdes) (version 3) | ecosystem: Host-associated > Plants > Roots > Rhizosphere >...
GCGGCCAAGGCGAGCCGCGCCACAGCCCATGGCAGGTTCGAAAAATAAATGGCCAGGGTACCCCAGGCGACAAGCAAAGCCTGGCACAAAATCGGTGCTGCCCTGCCCGACCAGCCGAAAAACCTGGACAAGAAGCTGCGGTCAGCTTCACCCATTGGCCGAAAAGTCGCGAGTTTCAGTTTGTACTGGATCCGGCTTGATCACCTGCAACCTCCCCAGTCAAAATGTGGGCCCACATGCTAGCTGCAATCACCGGCGGAAAACGATTGCCCCCAAAGGCCAACGATACTTGGCGACGCTATTCTGTAACATAGAATTTGGATGGGTCGGTTGAAACGCATTACAGGAGATTGAAATGGGGTGCTACGCCTGGTCGCCAGCATGGAGACAGCTGGCCGTCGCGATCGGTTTTTTATCGCTCGGCCTTACGCTGTCGGTCTCAACCTCTCTTGCCCAATCATCGCGAGCCGGCTTTTGCCGAGAATATGCCGGTGATTACTCAATGCGTTATTCAAGCGGCGGCATCATGGGTGGCGTGGTGCGCGGTGCACTCGGTGGGGCCGTCATTGGAGGATTGACGCGCGTCAAGCGATGTTTGCTGGCGGAGTGTCCGCTTAATGCCCGATCGCATTTCCAGAGTGCGAGAATGAACTAAACAGCCGTTAATACGATGGCTTAAATGCGCTTGTGCGCGTGGAGTGCTGTTTAAAGAAGCTGGCCTTACTGTCGCTATTGCGAGGCTTTAACCGGAAAAACGGAAATGCACTCTGCGACCAGATTTTGTTGGCAGTCCGGCGTCATTGCGCTTGCCACAATCATTTTCGCATTCCTGGTGCCGGGCATCGCACTATGTAAAGTCGTTTCGTTGACAAGCATCGCATCGGCAATCGCAATAACGACCCTTGTTGCCGGATTCGGGCTCTATCTGGCGGGCCAGTTGATCGAAAAACGCACTCCCCAAAGCGAGCGCGTCGATCATTGTCTTCAGGCAAGTATTCTCGTAACCGCCGCCGGTTTGTTGTGGGGCCATGTGGTATTGCAAACGGGTCCGTGGCGGGACAGGAGCATTGAGCCCGGAGTAGCATTTGCGATAGTGGCCGGTTGCGGTGTAGCGGGAGCCCTGCTGCTGATACGGCGCGCCAGGCGGCTCGCCGCCAACGGATCCAATCTCGCAAAATCAACCAACTGAAATTGGCTGGGGCGCCAGGATTCGAACCTGGGAATGGCGGAATCAAAATCCGCTGCCTTACCACTTGGCTACGCCCCAACAGGTACCGGAGAGCCGCGACGAAGCGATTTCGTACGCGGCGGCCGGACCATAGCGGCGCGGCCCTGCCCGATCAATGTCCGCAACCCGCATATTATATATGTAGCGCGCGTTGACCCGCCCTGCCCCGGCACTAGATTAGCGAGCCATGACCTACCGCGCGCCGGTCGCCGATATTGCATTCACCCTCAAGCACGCTGCCGGCCTGAAGGCTGCGCTGGCGGAAGGACTTTATGGCGATCTTGACGAAGAGACGGTCGACTCCGTCATTGCGGAGGCCGGGCGTTACGCCACCGAAGTCATCGCACCACTCAACCAGGTCGGCGACAAGTTCGGAACGCCGTTCAAGGACGGCCACGTCACGACGCCCCCCGGCTGGAAAGAGGCATATACGGACTGGGCCGCAGCCGGATGGAATGGTCTTGCGTCGCCCTCAGATTGGGGCGGCCAGGGTCTGCCGCAGGCGCTGAACGCAGCCTGCATCGAAATGTGGAACTCGGCGTCCATGGCCTTCGGCATCGGGCCGGCGCTGACGATGGCGGCGATCGACGCGCTGCATGCCTACGGAAGCGAGGCTCTCAAGAAGCAGTATCTCGGCAAGCTCATCAGCGGCGAATGGATGGGCACGATGCAGCTCACCGAGCCGCAGGCGGGCTCCGATGTCGGCGCGCTGCGCAGCAAAGCCGAGCGCGCAGGCGACGGGACCTACCGCGTCACCGGCTCGAAAATATTCATTACCTACGGCGAGCACGATCTCACCGACAACATCATTCACTTCGTGCTGGCGCGGCTGCCCGATGCGCTGCCCGGCACCAAAGGGATTTCGCTTTTTCTCATCCCGAAGATCATGCCGGATGGCTCGCGCAACGACGTGCGCGCGCATTCGGTCGAGCACAAGCTCGGCATCCATGCCTCGCCGACCTGCACGATGGTCTACGGCGACCACGGCGGCGCCAAGGGATTCCTCATCGGTGAGGAAAACAAAGGCATGGCCTGCATGTTCACGATGATGAACCGTGCGCGGCTTGCCGTCGGCCTGCAGGGCGTCGGCATTGCCGAGCGCGCGACGCAGCAGGCCCTTGCTTATGCCCGCGAGCGCAAGCAAGGCGCTGCCGGCGCGATCATCGCCTATCCCGACGTGAAGCGCATGTTGCTCACGATGCGGGGCCTGACAGGCGCAGCGCGCGCAATCTGCTATGCGACGGGCATTGCCATCGACCGCTCCCTGCGCGCCAAAACAGACGCGGCCCGCAAGGCAGCACACGAACGCGCATCGTTGCTGACCCCCGTTGCCAAGGCGTTTTCCACCGACATCGGGATCGAGGTCGCTTCGCTTGGCGTGCAGGTGCACGGCGGCATGGGTTACATCGAGGAAACGGGCGCGGCGCAGCACTTCCGCGACGCGCGCATCGCGACGATCTACGAAGGCACCAACGGCATTCAGGCACTCGACCTGGTCGCGCGCAAGGTGCCGCTGGAAGGCGGCAAGACGGTCGCACTTTATATCGACGAGCTACGCCGGACCGCTGAGGCCGTGCGCGCAAGCAACGCGCCGGTCCTGGGAGAAACCGCGGCGCGGCTCGATGAGGCGGTCGACAGTCTCGAACGGTCGACGCGCTGGCTGCTGTCGCAGAAATCGTCCGATACGGCGCTTGCCGGTGCGACGCCATATCTGCGCCTGTTCGGCAACGCGGCCGGCGGCTGCATGCTCGCCGAGGATGCCTTGGCCGCGTTGCGCGCCGGCGACGGAAACGCGCGCGGCACGCTTGCGCGCTTTTTTGCTGAAAACATCGCTGTTCAGGCAGGCGGATTCGAGCGCACAATTGTCGAAGGCGGTGACAGCATCAACGCAGCCCAGGCGGCGCTCGCCAAATAAGGACAGACACGCCGATGTCGCTGAGGGGAAAGACCCTGTTCATCACCGGCGGCTCACGCGGCATAGGGCTTGCTATCGCGCTGAAGGCTGCGTCGCAGGGCGCCAACATCGCCCTCGCCGCCAAGACCGTCGAGCCGCATCCGAAGCTTGAGGGCACCATTCATACGGCTGCGGCCGAGGTCGCAAAGGCCGGCGGCCGCGCCCTGCCGCTCGCCGTTGATGTCCGCGACGAGGCGGCCGTGCAGGCGGCGATCGACGAGGCCGCCGAAAAGTTCGGTGGCATCGACATCGTGGTGAACAATGCCAGCGCGATTCAGCTGACCTCTGTCGCGGCGACCGACATGCGCCGCTACGACCTGATGCAGCAAATCAATGCGCGCGGGACATTCATGGTGTCGAAACACGCGATCCCGTATCTCGTGCGCACCGCGAACCCGCACATCCTGATGCTCTCGCCGCCGCTCGACATGTCTGAGAAATGGTTCGCGCCTCACACCGCCTACTCGATCGCAAAATTCGGGATGAGCCTCGTGGTCCTGGGGCTCGCCGGCGAACTACGCGGCAAGGTCGCGGTGAATGCGCTCTGGCCGCGCACTACGATCGCGACCGCTGCGATCCGCAATTTGCTCGGTGGAGAGACCATGATACGGCGATCGCGCAAGCCCGAGATTCTCGCCGAAGCCGCGTGCCGCATCTTCGAAAAGCCGAAGAGCTTCACCGGGAACTTTCTCATTGACGACACCTTTCTCGCAGGGGAAGGCGTGACAGATTTCGACCAATACCGTGTCGATCCGAGTCAACCTTTGCAGATCGATTTTTTCGTACCCGACAGCAGCCGGCCGCCCAACGGCGTCAGCCTGGACGCAAAATCGCGATAAGCACTTCCGCCCGGCCACGGGAGCGTTTAAGTCTAGGCAATGTCCACGCTTCTGCTCAGTCATCCCGCCTGCCTGAACCACCTCACGCCTTCCGGCCACCCGGAGCGGCCGGACCGGTTGCGCGCGATCGAGCAGGCCCTGGAAGATGAAAAGTTTCAGTCGCTGGCACGCGTCGAGGCGCCACGCGGGCCGCTCGACATTATCGCGCTTTGCCATCCCGCGGACTACATCGAGGCAATCCGCGATGCCTCGCCTGCCGAAGGCCTTGTCCGCCTGGATGCCGACACCGCGATGTCACCAGGGAGTTTCGAGGCGGCCTTGCGGGCCGTGGGCGGAGCCAAGCTTGCAGTCGATGAAGTGATGGCCGGCAAGGCATCGAATGCATTCGTTGCGACACGCCCGCCCGGACACCACACCGAGACGGCGCGCCCGATGGGCTTCTGTCTCTTCAATAACGCGGCTATTGCGGCGCGCTACGCGCAAAAAACGCATGGCATCGAGCGCGCGGCAATTGTCGATTTCGACGTCCATCACGGCAATGGTTCGCAGGATATCTTCTGGTCCGATAAAAGCGTCATGTATTGCTCCACCCACGAGATGCCGCTTTACCCGGGCACCGGCGCGGTCGGCGAGCGCGGCGAATTCAACACCATCGTCAACGCGCCGCTGTCGGCCGGCGACGGCGGCAGTGAATTCAAGGAGGCATTTGAGAGTGTCATTCTCCCGCGCCTGCTTGAATTCAAGCCGGACATCCTTATCGTCTCGGCCGGATTCGATGCGCACACGCGTGACCCGCTCGCCAATCTCAATCTCGTGGAAGCCGACTACACGTGGGTCACCAAGAAGTTGATGGACGTTGCCGACGCGAGCGCCAAGGGCCGTGTCGTGTCCTTGCTTGAGGGCGGCTATGATTTACAGGGTCTTTCGCGCTCGGTTGCGGCTCACGTGACCGCCTTGATGCACGGATAGAGAATCCGGGCTATCTTTCACCCAGTGCACGACTAAAGAAGCGCCGGACGCGATATGGCCGAAAACAACATCGACGTTAAGAAAATGCCTTTCGAGCGGGCTATCGAGGAGCTCGAATCGATCGTCAAGCGCCTGGAAGAGGGCAAGGTGCCGCTTGAGGAATCCGTCGCCATTTATGAGCGCGGCGAGGCATTAAGGACACGCTGCGAGGAATTGTTGCGCCAGGCTGAGGCCCGGGTTGAAAAAATCACCCTAAACACCAGCGGAAAGCCCACCGGCAGCGAGCCGCTCGACGTCGATTGAAGCAATATGGGCCAGAGGCCGAATTGCCCCTCGAGGTCGAAGTGGTGTAAGCCATGCGGCTGGGTCTGGGGATTCGCTGCTTTCCCGCCGTAAACCAATCAGTTGGAGTTGTGCGTGTCCGAAGTGTCCAAGACGCCGTTGCTCGATCGCGTCAATCTGCCAAGCGATCTCAAGAACTTATCACCCGAGCAACTCAGGCAGCTCGCCGACGAGCTGCGCCACGAGATGATCGACGCCGTCGCCAGGACCGGCGGCCATCTCGGTGCAGGGCTTGGCGTGGTCGAGCTGACGGTCGCGCTCCACTATGTCTTTGACACGCCGGCGGACCGACTGATCTGGGACGTCGGCCACCAGGCCTACCCGCACAAGATTCTCACCGGCCGGCGAGACCGTATCCGCACGCTGCGGCAAGGCGGCGGCCTGTCCGGGTTCACCAAGCGTGCCGAAAGCGAATATGACCCCTTCGGCGCCGCGCATTCGTCGACGTCGATTTCGGCCGCACTTGGCATGGCGGTCGCCCGCGATCTCCAGGGCAAGACTAACAATGTCATTGCCGTGATCGGCGACGGCGCGATGTCGGCCGGCATGGCCTACGAGGCGATGAACAATGCCGGCGCGCGCAACGAGCGGCTGATCGTCATTCTCAACGACAACGACATGTCGATCGCGCCGCCGGTCGGCGCGATGTCGGCCTATCTTTCGCGGCTCCTGTCGGGGCGCACATATTTGAAACTGCGCGACGTCGGCAAGCAGCTCACCGCGCACCTGCCGAAGCGGCTCGACGAATTCATAACGCGCGGGGTCGAGCACGCGCGCGGGTTCTGGACCGGCGGAACGCTGTTCGAGGAGCTCGGTTTCTACTATGTCGGCCCGATCGACGGACACAATCTCGACCACCTGCTTCCTGTCCTGCGCAACGTACGCGACGCCGAAACGGGGCCAATCCTCGTGCACGTCGTGACGCAGAAAGGCAAAGGCTATGGGCCGGCGGAATCGTCCGCTGACAAGTATCATGGCGTGGTGAAGTTTGACGTTGCAACCGGCGCGCAGGTGAAGTCGAAGCCGGGCGCACCGCAGTACACGAAAGTTTTTGCGCAGAGCCTGATCAAGGAGGCCCGCAAGGATGACAAGATCGTTGCGATCACCGCAGCGATGCCGTCGGGCACGGGGCTCGACCTGTTTGAAAAAGAATTTCCGAACCGCTGCTTCGACGTCGGCATTGCCGAGCAGCATGCCGTCACCTTCGCAGGCGGCCTTGCCACGGAAGGGCTCAAGCCCTTCGCCGCGATCTACTCGACGTTCCTGCAGCGCGCCTACGATCAGGTCGTGCATGACATTGCAATCCAGAGCCTGCCGGTCCGCTTTGCGCTCGATCGCGCCGGGCTGGTCGGCGCGGACGGGCCGACGCACGCGGGAGCCTTCGACGTCGCCTATCTCGGCTGCCTGCCCAACTTCGTGCTGATGGCAGCCGGCGACGAGGCCGAACTTGTTCACATGGTCGCAACCGCCGCCGCGATCGATGACCGTCCCTCGGCGGTCCGTTATCCGCGCGGCGAAGGCCTGGGCGTGCCGATGCCGGATGAGGGCAAGCCGCTCGAGATCGGCAAGGGCCGCATCGTGCAGGAAGGCCATAAGGTGGCGCTCCTGTCATATGGCGGCCGGCTCGGCGAATGCCTGGCGGCAGCCAAGGAACTCAAAGCCCTCGGCCTGTCGGCCACGGTCGCGGATGCCCGCTTTGCCAAGCCGCTCGACGTCGAATTGCTGACGCGCCTGGTGCGGGACCACGAAGTGCTGGTGACGGTCGAGGAAGGCGCCATTGGTGGCTTCGGCGCCTACGTCCTGCAGGCCCTGGCCGAGCACGGGCTGATTGAACGCGGGTTGCGCGTCCGCTGCATGGTGCTGCCCGACCGGTTCATCGATCAGGACAGCCCGAACGCGATGTATGCCCAGGCCGGACTCGATGCAAAAGGTATCGTCGCGAAGGTTTTTGAAGCGCTCGGCAAGGATGCCGCCGAGGAAACGGTACGGCTCGCGTAGGCTTTACAGATTCCGCTTCCTTCGCGGCACCTTCTTTCCTTTCTTCCGCGCTTCGGACAGACCGATTGCTATCGCCTGCTTTCGGCTCGTGACCTTCTTGCCGCTGCGGCCGCTTCTGAGCGTGCCTTTCTTGCGTTTCTTCATAACGCGCTCGACATCCTTTGAAGCGCTTCTTGAATATCTACGTGCCATACTGTTTCTCCTCGATCTAAACGCATGTGGCCGTGCCAAAACATTTGACGCCCGAAACTGCTAACCGTCGTACATGGAACATGGTTCCTCATCCAGGCTCTCGCAACGCCGAAGGGAGCATGCTGTGAGTGCGCCGCGCCAACGTGCCGACCGTCTTCTCGTCGAGCGCGGCCTGTTTGAAAGCCGCGCCAAGGCTCAGGCGGCGATCGAAGCCGGGCTTGTATTTGCCGACGATCAGCCGGTGCGTAAGGCGTCCGAAGAATTGGCAACCGATTCCGTCATACGCGCGAGCGCTGTGCACCCCTATGTTTCACGCGGCGGCCTCAAGCTTACGGCCGCACTCGATCATTTCGGCTTTGACCCCAAAGGGCATGTTTGTCTCGACGTCGGCGCCTCGACGGGCGGATTTGCCCAAGTCCTGCTCGAGCGCGGGGCAAAGCGCGTCTACGCGGTCGACGTCGGACGCGGCCAGTTGCACGAGTCGCTGCGGGGGCGACCCGAGATCACCTTGCTTGAGGCAACCGACATCCGCTCGCTTTCCCCTCACCTGTTGGACGAAGCGCCGGATTTTGTCACCGTCGACGCTAGCTTTATATCGCTCAAGAACGTGCTGCCGTCGGCGCTCGCGCTCGCCAAAGGACCTGCCCAACTTGTTGCATTGATCAAGCCGCAATTCGAGGCGGGCCGCGCCGCGTCGAAAAAGGGCATCGTGCGCGACCGTACGGTGCACGCCGCGGTCCGCACCGACATTGAGAAATTTGTCACCGCGCTTGGCTGGCGTGTCGTGGAAACCATCGAATCGCCGATCACCGGTGGAGACGGAAACGTCGAATTCCTGCTTGGAGCCGTGCGTGACTGAACAGCTCACCATTTCGCGGCTTGGCCATCGCGGCGACGGCATTACCGAAACGCCGGAAGGCGCGGTCTACGTGCCCTACACGCTTCCCGGCGAATCCGTCACGGTCGACCGTGTCGCCGGTCATCCCGACCGCCGGCATCTGTTGCATGTCGACAAACCCAGCCACGAGCGCGCTACACCGGTCTGCAAGCATTTCGGCACCTGCGGCGGCTGCGCGCTGCAGCACTGGTCGCTTGCCGAGTACCATCTTTGGAAACGTTCGCTTGTCGCCGAGGCCCTGGCGCAGGCCGGCATCGTCGCGCCGGTGGCAGACCTGATTGACGCGCACGGCGCGGGCCGGCGGCGTGCGGTATTCCATGCACGCCGCGGGACTCACGACGTACTGGAAGTCGGTTTCACAGCCCCGCGGGCGCACCATATCGTCCCGATCGACAATTGCCCCATTCTGGCGCCCGGGCTTGCAGGCGCCTTGCGCGCCGCCTGGACGATCGCGGAGACAATCAGAGGCACGGGAAAGCCCCTCGACATTCAAGTAACGGCGACTGACAGCGGGCTCGACGCCGACGTGCGCGGATCCGGTGCGCTCGATGCGGAGCGATTGGCAGCGCTGGCGAAGGTGGCCGAGGCCCATAAGCTCGCCCGGCTCACCCGCCACGGCGAGCTGGTGGCGCAACGCGCGCAACCGTCGTTGCGCGTCGGGCGTGCCGACGTGCCGTTGCCTCCGGGTGCATTCCTCCAAGCGACCGCTGAAGGCGAAGAAAGCCTGGCGCGCCTCGTGTTAGAGCACGCCGGCAAGGCCCGCCGCGTCGCCGATCTTTTCACGGGGATCGGCACGTTTGCACTTCGCCTGGCGGAAACCGCGCGCGTTGCGGCCTCCGACAGCGAGCCAGCCGCAATCAAGGCGCTGCAACAGGCAGCAGGCAAAGCGAGCGGCCTCAAGCCCGTCGATGCGCAGGTGCGCGATCTTTTCCGGCGCCCGTTCATGGCGTCAGAACTTAAGGATTTCGACGCGGTGGTGTTCGATCCCCCGCGGCAAGGCGCCGAAGCGCAGGCGCGCGAACTCGGCAAAAGTGCCGTACCCGTCGTCGTTGCAGTGTCCTGCGACGCAAATACGTTTGCGCGCGATGCCGGGATTCTCGTCAATGCCGGCTACAAAATCGCTTCAGCCGTTCCCATCGACCAGTTCCGCTATTCGCATCACGTAGAAATCGTTGCGAAATTCACCCGATAACTACTGATAGCCGCCCCAGCGCTCCTGCCACATCCTCTCGCCGATCGTGCAGGAGACGCGCGCTCGGGATGCAGTGGGCACAATTTGTGGGTCAGGCTGCCGTCCGGCAACTTCCAGGACGAGCTTGGTGCGTGTCGCCTCGATGAATTTTTCGCGCTCCCGGATCGGGATAACAAATGCGCCTGGCCCACCGATCACGCAATCTTCGTAGTACTCGTCGAGATTGTCCATATCCATGGTCCCCTTGTAAGGCCGTTTGAGCATAATGGGCAGGCCGTTGATCGTAATGCCGGCCGCAAGGACATCGTCGCGTATGAGCTCAACGAGCGGGCCGGCGTTGTTGGCTCCGTCCCCTGACACATCGATCACGCGCCGTAGACCCCTGTAACCGCTGTCGTCAAACAGCGGCTTGGCAAAACGCAGCCCGCCGGAAATCGACGTCCGCGAGGCGCGTCGTATCGGTGCGCGCGCGATTTCCGCAGCGACCGCATCGGCGGACTCAGGACCATCGATCATCCGCCACGGCATCAGAATCTTCTGGTCCGATTGTCCCGCCCATTCGAAATAGGTGATCGCGATCTTGCCATGCGCGCCCTGGTGCAATGCTTGCAGGAATTCTTTGGACGTTAGCGCCAGCACGTAACCTTCGCGTTGCAGCGCCTGCTCGTCGGGATCCATGGAGTAGGAGACGTCGACAGCGATCACCAGCTCGACGTCGACAGGAATAGCGCTCGCGCGCGAATCGGCAAATTTCGGCACCGTCGCGGCCGATGCCGCGAGCACAAGGGCAACGGCTGTGACGGCAGCAACGACCGCAAGATTTCGAAACCATCGCCCCATGCCGGAATGCTGGCATGCGGCATCGGTAAAAAAAAGGCCGGCCGCTCAGCTTTCCAGCGTTTCCGTCGTCACGATCTCGATGCCGAACCCGCCCAGACCCACATAGGTGCGTTTGGTCGACGCCAGCAGGCGGATCGAGGAAATGCCAAGATCCTTGAGGATTTGCGCGCCCAAGCCGATCTCGCGCCACTGCTGCGAGCGCGCCGCGTCGGTGCCGGTGTCGCCGTGGGGAATGTCGGCAACCGGAACGCCGGCGGTGCCGTCGCGCAGGTACACGATCACGCCGCGGCCAGCCTTTTTGAAGCGCGCCAACGACGCGCGAATCGATTTTGCACCGCCGAAAACATCACCGATGACGTCGGCGCGATGCAGTCTGGCCGGAATGTCCTTTCCGCCAGCGATGTCGCCGTACACGAAAGCCATGTGGTGCACGCGGTCGAACGGCGTAATGTAGGCAAAACCCTGAAGGGTGCCGATCTCGGACGCGAGCTGGAACTCGCCGACGCGCTCGACAAGCTTGTCGCGGTTTTGCCGGTAGGCGATCAGATCCGCGATCGAGAGCTGCGCCAGATTGTGCTTCTTGGCGAAGGCTGCAACTTCCGGTCCTCGCATCACCGAACCGTTGTCGTTCATCAACTCGGCCAGCACGCCCACCGGCGGCAACGACGCGAGCCGGCAGAGATCGACGCAGGCTTCGGTATGGCCGGATCGCATCAGCACTCCGCCTTGCCGCGCGACTAGCGGAAAGACGTGGCCCGGCCGCACGAAATCGGCGGCACCGCTGTTGTCATTGGCCAGCGCCCGCACCGTGTTGCAGCGCTCCTCGGCCGAAATCCCCGTGGTCAGTCCGTGGCGGACGTCAACGGACACCGTAAACGCCGTGCCGAGCGGGGCTTCGTTTTTCGCCACCATAGGGTCGAGATGCAGACGGCGTGCGTGCTCAGCGCCAAGTGGCGCGCAGACAATTCCCGAGGTGTTGCGGATGATGAACGCCATCTTGTCGGGCGTGCAGTGAGAGGCCGCAACGAAGAGATCGCCCTCATTTTCCCGGTCGTCGTCGTCGGTCACGACGACGATTTCGCCCCTGGCGAAGGCCTTGATCGCGGTTTCGACGCGTTGATGGTTGTCCGACACGGCCTTACCTCGAAGTCGGCGTCAGGGCTTGAACGGCCACGCCGTCCCCTCGCCGACCTGTCCGCGGTGCAACAGATAGTGATCGGCCAGCACGCACGCCATCATCGCCTCGCCGATCGGCACCGCACGAATGCCGACACAGGGATCGTGCCGGCCCTTGGTGACGACCTCGGTGTCGCGACCATAGCGGTCGACCGTCTTGCGCGGGGTCAGGATCGAGGATGTCGGCTTGACCGCAAACCGCGCGACAATGGCCTGCCCGGTCGAGATTCCGCCGAGAATGCCACCCGCATGGTTCGACAGGAAAACCGGCTTGCCGTCGTTGCCCATGCGCATCTCGTCGGCATTCTCGACACCGCTCATGGCCGCGGTGGCAAATCCGTCACCGATCTCCACGCCTTTGACCGCGTTGATCCCCATCAGCCCGGAAGCAAGGTCTCCGTCGAGCTTGCCATAGACCGGTGCTCCAAGGCCCGCCGGAACGCCTTCAGCTACGATCTCGATCACCGCGCCGCAGGAGGACCCCGCCTTGCGGACACCGTCGAGATACTCCTCGAAGAATTTCGCTTGCTTGGCGTCGGGGCAGAAAAACGGATTCTGGCCGACCTCGTTCCAGTCCCAGCGCGACCGGTCGACCTTGTGCGGGCCCATCTGCACCAGGGCGCCCCGCACCGTCAGCCCGGGCACGATCTTGCGTGCGATCGCGCCCGCAGCAACCCTTGCGGCCGTCTCGCGCGCGGATGCCCGGCCCCCGCCGCGGTAGTCGTGGAGGCCGTATTTGACGTCATAGGTGTAACCGGCGTGGCCCGGGCGATACTTGTCCTTGATTTCTGAATAGTCCTTCGATCGCTGGTCGACGTTTTCGATCATCAGCATGATTGGAGTCCCGGTCGTGACCTGTCGGCCCGTCTTTTCGTCAGTGAAGACGCCCGACATGATCTTGACCGCGTCAGGCTCCTGCCGCTGCGTCGTAAAGCGCGATTGGCCCGGCCGCCGACGGTCGAGCTCACGCTGGATGTCCTCAACCGTAAGCGGAATCCGCGGCGGGCACCCGTCGACCACGCAGCCGATTGCCGCCCCGTGGCTTTCGCCGAAGCTGGTGAACCGGAAGAGATGACCGAAAGTATTGAATGACATGGAATTGTGCGGTTGCGCGGTTTGGTAGCCCGCGCCTCTGCGGCGGTCAAATAAGCGGCACGCGCGCGACGAACCGTGTGCAAAACGGAGAGTCCCGCCGGACAGATTTACAAATTTTCCGCCGCCGCTGAATGGATATTCACCTCGCTGAACAGAGATTAATGGCAAGCTGAACGACCGTTAAGCTACGGAAAAATAAGGGGTTTTTACGTTTTTGAGATTGCAGACAGGAGGCCCTTCGACTATCTTTTTTGTTGGTTGGGGGGAAGCACGGAATTCCGCGCTGAGTAGCAAAACGTCGCTCCAGCCAGTCAATGGATCGATCCAAGAGGACAAACACAATGCGCAAGATCACTGCAATTGCCGTCGCGCTCGGCTTTCTCACTTCGGTGAGCCTGCCGGCGTTCGCGACCCCGGCCGTCCAGGGCGTCGTGAAGAGCGATGACCTGTCGGCCGCCAAGAAAAAGAAGAAGAAGAAGGACAGCATGGAGAAGAAGTCCGAGAACACCGTGCTCGGCACCGACCTCTCCGCTGCCAAGAAGAAAAAGAAGAAGAAGGACAGCATGGAGAAGAAGTCCGAGAACACCGTGCTCGGCACTGATCTCTCCGCTGCCAAGAAGAAAAAGAAGAAAAAGGACGAGAAGAAATCCGAGATATTCTATCGCATCGCGGCTTAATTCGGGATTTGTGGCGCGATCATCGCGCCTTGCAACGAACGGCCGGGCCTCATGCCCGGCCGTTTTGTCTTGCGCTCAGGCATAACGCGTCAGCCGATCGCCTTCGAAGACATAGACCACGCCTTGCGCGATATCGAGCAGGGGTGCGGCAGCCGGCTTCGCGATTCCGAGATAGGCGATGAGCCCGCGCGCGGTGCCGCCGTGCGCGACAGCGACCGTGTCACGCGCAAGCCCCTCGTACCATTCGCGCATCCGCAGGGATACCGTCTGATAACTTTCACCACCGGGCGGAACAAAATGCCACTTGTCCTGCTCACGCGCAGCGATGCGCTGCGGATCGCGCGAATGCAGCTGCGCGATCGTGAAGCCCTCCCACTCGCCGAAGGCGATTTCCGCAAGCTGCGGCTCGATGCGATAGCCGTCCGCGGGAAGCCCCAGCGGCGCACGCGCCAGCTCCATGGTCGTGCAGGCACGGCCGAGCGGACTCGAGACAAAGTTCAGTTCGGCCACGTTGCGGCCGTCGCGCGCGAACAGTTCCCGAAGAATTTCGCCGCAATGCATGGCCTGCGTGCGTCCGCGCGCGTTGAGCGGGACGTCGTGCCGGCCCTGCAGCCGGCCGGTCACGTTCCAGTCGGTTTCGCCGTGGCGGATATAAAAGACAATCGGTCGCGACTTCGCGGACTGACCCATCAGTCGGTCTTGCCGACGGCAATGTCGGGGGCATCGGGGTGCTTGATGCCGACGATATGGTAGCCGGCATCGACGTGGTGGATCTCGCCGGTCACGCCGCTCGACAGATCGGAAAGGAAGTAGACGCCGGCCTTGCCGACTTCTTCCAACGCAAGGTTGCGCCGCAAAGGCGTGTTGTATTCGTTCCACTTCAGGATATAGCGGAAGTCGCCGATGCCCGATGCAGCAAGAGTCTTCAGGGGACCCGCCGATATCGCGTTCACGCGGATATTTTTGGCGCCCAAATCGGCCGCAAGGTACCGCACCGATGATTCCAGCGCCGCCTTCGCAAGCCCCATAACGTTGTAGTGCGGCATCCACTTTTCGGCGCCGTAATAGGTCATCGTCAGGAGCGAGCCGCCATTCGTCATCAGCTTCTCCGCGCGCTGGGCGAGCGCGGTGAACGAGTAGCAGCTCACCACCATGGTCTTGATAAAGTTGTCTTCGGTCGTATCGACGTAGCGCCCGTCGAGCTGATCCTTGTCCGAGAAGGCGATGGCGTGCACCAGGAAATCGAGCGAGCCCCATGCCGATTTCACGGCAGCGAAGACGGCGTCCATGGAGGCGGGATCCGTGACATCACATTGGCCGACGACCAGGCCATCGACTTCCTCGGCGAGCGGCTCCACCCGCTTCTTCAGTGCATCGCCCTGATATGTGAATGCCAGATCAGCACCGTGGTCGCGGCAGGCGCGCGCAATGCCCCAGGCGATCGAGCGGTTGTTGGCCACGCCCATGATCAACCCGCGCTTGCCGCGCATCAGGCCCGAGATTTCCGGCATGGTCCTTCCCGTATTGCCGGTGAGCGCCGGCGTTTTCCTATGGCACAGGCGTTCTGAGCCATCAAGCAAAGCACCTGTGACAGCAATTGTACTGTTAATTCAATTCGTTTTTGGGAATATGATTGGACCGGTGGGGTTTTTCTGACAACTGATACTACCCGACCTGTGTCGGCGACGTGGCAGGCGAGCGACCCTTCAAGGGCGCGTGGCCAGCATGCAACGAAAGTTAACGGAGGCTCGGTTTGCCCACGTTCCAGCAAAACGTCGAAGCAACGATCCCGGCGCTGCGTCGTTACGCGCGCGCGCTGACGCGGGATGCCGACATCGCCGACGACCTCGTGCAGGACACGCTCGTGCGCGCATTACGCTCCGAGCACCTGTTTCACGGCGGCGACGTGCGCAGTTGGCTGTACACAATCCTGACCAATCTCAACCGCAATCGGTTGCGTTCCCTGGCCAGACGGCCGGCGTTGTCGCCGATCGAGGACAACGACGCACCGGACCTTGCCGGTCCGGAGGCGGGCGGCCGCGACATCGAACGCGCGCTCGCGACTCTGGTCGAGGACCAGCGCAACGCGCTTCTGCTCGTGGTGCTCGAGGGGTTGAGCTACCGAGAAGTTGCCGAAGTGCAGGGCGTGCCGATCGGCACCGTTATGTCGCGTCTGGCGCGTGCGCGCGTACAAATCAAAACCTATCTCGACGGCGGCCGCCCAGCGCTGCGCCGCGTGAAGTGAGGAAGAAGGTGAACCCATGATCAATCGCGATTCACCCGTGACTGAGGATGAACTGCACGCCTATATCGATGGCGAATTGCCGGCCGACCGCATGGAGGCCGTCACCGCCTGGCTTGCTGCTCATCCGGAGCAGGCCGTAACGGTCGCCTCCTGGCGGGCGCAGTCCGAGCGCATCCGTGCCCGTTATGGCGCAATTCTGGAAGAAGTAGTGCCGGAACGGCTGACGCTCGACCAGGTCATCCGCAGCGACCGTGCCAGCGGCCGGTCGTGGAAGATCTTCGCGGCGGCCGCGGCGCTTGTGGCCTTCTTCGCCGGCGGCGCAACCGGCTGGTTCGCGCACGGCGCCTCCGTCGGCACGCGCACAAGCTCGTTTGCCGTGGCGAATGAGGCGCTCGACGCCTACAAGCTCTACGTCGTCGAGGTGCGGCATCCGGTCGAAGTCCCGGGCACCGAGCGCCAGCACATGACACAATGGTTGTCGAAGCGCCTCGGCGAGGACCTACGCGTGCCCGATCTGCAGTCGATCGGCCTCAAGCTCGTCGGCGGGCGCCTGCTGCCGGGACCGACCGGAGCCGCCGCCTTCTACATGTATGAAGGCGCGTCCGGCGAGCGGTTCACGATCTACTGCGCGAAGGCGGCCACACCGGCAAGCGCGTTCCGCTATACCGCCGGCGAGCGTGCTGCCGCGTTCTACTGGGCCGACGGCAAGGTCGCCTATGTGGTGAGCGGGCCGGCCGACCGCGACAAGCTCGAGAAGGTGGCGAAAGCCGCCTACGAGCAGATGGAAAGGGACGACGCGAAGAGGTCGTAGGCCGAAACGACTTGCCGCGTGCAGGGGAGTGAGCAGGTAAACCTGCTCACTCCAGGTCCCCGCGCGGGTTGTATGGCTTCTTGTCGCTCCAGGACTTCATCATGTCCTTGAACGCATCATCGGTGTGTTCAGGCATCACGATACGCACGGTCGCGAGCAGATCGCCGGCGCCGCTTTTTGCCTTCAGGCCTTTGCCCTTGAGCCGGAACGTGCGCCCGGAATTTGTGTCGGGCGGAATTGCGAGCTCCACCGCGCCATCGAGCGTAGGCACGCGGACCTTGCCCCCAAGCGCCGCCTCGTAGAGCGTAATCGGCAGGTCGAGGCGCAGGTCGCTGCCATCCGGCTTGAACAGGGGATGCGGCGCGACATTCACGGTTATAAGCGCATCGCCCGCCCGTCCGTTCGCGCTCGGCCAGCCCTGCCCTTTCAGCCGGATCTGCTGACCGCTCGCAATCCCCGCCGGAATCTTGACCTCGATGTCTTTTCCGGTCGGCAAATGGACGCGCGTTTTTGTCCCCTTGGCTGCATCGTTAAGCGTGATGGTGAGCGAGGCATGCAGATCCTGCCCCGCGCCGGTGCCTGCACCGAAATCCTCGCCCTCGAACGGCGCGCGGGATCCGTGGCGCGCACCACGCGCGGCACCGCCAAACATCCCGCGCAAAAGTTCGTCGATCCCGCCGCCGCCACCGCCACCTGAGCGGCGGAAGCCGTCGGGACCGAAACTGAAACTCTCGAAATGCGCCCCGCCGCCCGGATTGAAACCACCGCCCGGTTGCGCCCCGAAACCTTCGAAGCCCTGGAAACGCGGCTTGCCTTCCGCGTCGATCTCGCCGCGGTCGAATGCCTTGCGCTTGTCGGCATCGCCGACGATCTCGTAGGCGGCGTTGAGCTCGGCAAAACGCGAGGCCGCCTTCGGGTCATGCTTGTTGGCGTCCGGATGCAATTTCTTCGCAAGCCGGCGATAGGCGCTCTTGATGTCGCCCTCGCTCGCACCCTTTGAAACCCCCAAGACGTCATAGGGGTCGCCCATCTGATCCAAACTCCCGTAAATTCCCCTGCCCGCGAGCCGAACGCCTGCGTTTCACCATATCAATGTGGGGTTCCACAAGCGCCGATGCAACGCACGCGGGCAGCAAGCGCGTATTTACGACCGCTTCCAGGGCTTGAACGAGCGAACCTGCCAATCACCCTGCTGCTGCTTGCAGGCTTCGCCCTGCACCCAGGATTGCGAGCTGCCGGAGACAAAACTCGCGAGGAAATCGCGGCACGTCTGTCCGTCCTGCGTATACGCTGAGGCGATCGGCGTGACCGTGCCACGCGTTCCGGTGCGCGGATTTTCCCACGGTACACTTGAGTCCTTGTCGCCGCGGCTCAGCACGGTGTTCGCAGCTGCGCGCGCATAGGCAAGATCGGCAGGCGGCGGCAGCTGCGCTTCCTCTTTCGCACTCGATGCCGCGACGGTGCCGGTACGGTCTGACTTGTCGCTGGAGGGAAAGAAAGAGTCTAACTGGCCGGACAGGCTGCAGCCGCCGAGGGGGATTGCGAGTAGCGCGGCAATAGCCACCTTGCGCCATAGGCGCGGCCGCGCGCATCCACTATAAGGACCGCGGATTCGGCGGGTCTTAGCCCCGGTCACGTGAAGCACCCCAGCAGATGTCCGACACCACACCAATTGAACACCCGAGTTGGTTAATGACTGGTGATTTCACTGCGGCCGACGAGCCTTTGCGGCTGTTTGCCGCCTGGCTGACCGACGCAACGGCCTCAGAACCGCGTGATCCCACCGCTATGACCCTCGCCACCGTCGATGCCGACGGCCTTCCGAATGCCCGGATGGTCCTTCTGAAAGGCACCGATGAGCGGGGATTCGTCTTCTATACCAATATGGACAGCCAAAAAGGGCAGGAGTTAGGTGCCCACCCGCAGGCAGCCCTGGTTTTTTACTGGAAATCCTCCAACCGCCAGGTGCGGGTGCGCGGCAGCGTGGAACGGGTGACCGATGCCGAGGCGGACGCCTATTTCGCCTCGCGCCCGAAGCAGGCCCAGATCGGAGCCTGGGCGAGCAAGCAGTCGGCCCCGCTTGAGAGCCGGCTTGCCTTCGAGAAAGCGGTCGCAGTCTATGCCGCAAAATACGCCATCGGCGCGGTGCCGCGCCCGCCCAACTGGTCGGGCTATCGTATCGTGCCGCTGTCGATCGAGTTCTGGCAGGAGCGTCCTTTCCGCCTTCACGACCGCATTGCGTTCACGCGCGATCGTCCAGGCGCCGCGTGGAGCAAGACGCGGCTCTACCCGTAAGCTAGCATCGTCAAACGATCGCTACGCTAGAACCATTCCAGGAACGGCATGCATGCCGAACTCGCAGACGAATCAGCCACGCCGCACGCTGCTTCTGACCGGAGCAAGCCGCGGCATCGGGCACGCGACGGTGAAACGATTTTCGGCCGCCGGCTGGCGCGTCATCACCTGCTCGCGGCACCCGTTCCCGGAAAATTGCCCGTGGGAAGCGGGACCGGAGGATCACATCCAGGTGGATCTTGCCGACGAAGACAATACGAACGAAGCCATTGCAGAAATCAAACGGCGGCTCGACAACCGGGAACTGCACGCCCTGGTCAACAACGCGGCGATCTCGCCGAAGACCGACGGCGGCAAGCGACTCTCAACGCTTAACACCAGCAATGATGACTGGCACCACGTATTCCAAGTGAATTTCTTTGCGCCGATCATGTTGGCGCGCGGGCTAATGGAAGAACTCAAAGCCGCCAAGGGCTCGGTGGTGAACGTGACGTCGATCGCCGGCTCGCGCGTGCACCCGTTTGCCGGAGCGGCCTATTCGACCTCGAAGGCCGCGCTTGCGGCGCTCACCCGCGAGATGGCAAGCGACTTCGGGCGGCTCGGCATCCGTGTGAATGCCATCGCCCCCGGCGAGATCGACACCGCCATCTTGTCGCCAGGCACCGAAAAGATCGTCGAGCAGATTCCGATGCAACGCCTCGGCACCACCGACGAGGTCGCCAAGATCATCTACGTGCTGTGCACTGACACGAGCTCCTACGTGAACGGCGCCGAGATCCACATCAATGGCGGCCAGCACGTCTGAACCTCGTCATTCCGGGACGGGCCCATAGCGCGTGGGCCTCACGTATTCATTCGCGTGATACCGGCTTGCGAGAATGGGCAGAGCGTGCCGCCTACAACCACTTCCGCCACTTGAAATACAGGTACGGAAGCGCGGCGGCGAGCAACATCAGGAGCAGGGCGAAAGGATAGCCGCCAATCCATTCGAGCTCCGGCATGTGCTTGAAGTTCATGCCGTAGATCGAGGCGACCAGCGTAGGCGGCATCAGGACTACGGCCGCCACCGAAAAGATCTTGATGATGTTGTTCTGCTGGATGTTGACCACGCCCAACATCGCATCGAGCAGGAACGTGATCTTGTTGGTCAGATATGTTGCGTGATCCGACAGCGAGCCGACGTCGCGCTGCATGGACTGCAACTGGGTCCGCGTGTCCTTCGGCCATTTCATATTGTCGGCCTCGTTGGCGAGAAACAAGAGCAGGCGCCCGATCGACACCAGGCTTTCGCGCACCTTCGAGGTAAGGTCGCCTTTCCGACCGAGCGCCTTGAGCACGTCGTTGTACGACGGCGGCTTGACTTCTTCCTCCGGCTCGAAAATCGAATGCGAGATCTGGTCGACCTCGGCGCCGATACGCTCGAGGATGTCGGCGGAGCGGTCAATGACGGCATCGAGCAAGTCCATCAGGACGCTCTCGCCCGACACTTTCGGCGGGCAGGCACGCGCGAGCCTATGCTCGACAATGGCGAAGGGCCGCGGGTCGTCGTAACGCACGGTCGCGAGACGATGTCCGGACAAAATGAAGGTGACCGCGGTGGTCTTCGGCGCCGGCGTGTCCGACTGGCACATCAAGGTGGCCGTCATGTAGCGCGCGCCGTTCTCGACATAGAGGCGACTGGAGACTTCGATCTCCTGCATTTCCTCGCGCGTCGGCACCGCGATGCCGAGCAACTGCTCGACGAGCTTGTCTTCCTGCACCGTCGGCGTGACCATATCGATCCACACCGCGTTATCCGGCGGCGATGAGCCGGGTTCTACGGCAATGCGCTCGAGCGTCGTGCCGTGCGGAACGTAGACTAAAAGCATGCAGCACCATCTTGCGCGCGGTTCGCTTCCGCGATCACGCGGCGGTCGGATCACCTCTCATGACCCGATCACGCGGATTTGCGCAAGACATAAATGCTTTGTGCGCAGCCGCTGCTGCGGCCGCGCACACAATCGTCGTGGCGGATTAAAGATCGAAAACCATCCGGCTAGCAGACAGCCGGCGCGCGCGGCACGTCAGTCGCGATCGTAAGGCTCGAGATGAGCTTCGGCCGTATGGCGCTGTCCACCCTGGTGGCACACCGCCGCCGCCACGGCCGAAATCCCGATCTTGCCGTAACGGTTGTCGAGGTTTGTGTATTTGCGCCCGGAGTCTTGCTTCTGCTCCGTTGCCTTGGTCATTTCCATAGTCCTGAACTCCAGTGCTTCCTTGCGTTTGTCCCCAAGCCCACAAGATGGTGCAGGAGTGGGGCGGAATTGCGCGGCAAATCGTATGGTCTCGTGACATTTGAGATCGCCGTGCCGCGCGCCGCATTATAGACGCAGCCATGGTAAACCCGGCCTTAAGCTGTTGCGGCCAAAGTCGTTTTGTGTGCTGCGCCGCATTGGTGCGCTGCGACATTCCTGCAACAGGTCCACAGGAAGGTGATCACGAGCCCGCCTGAAACGTAGCAATGGCGCGGCTTTTTCGGCTAATTACAGCGTAGGCACTATGATGCGGGCGCTCAAAATGGCGATCGGGAAAACGAGGAAGACAATGGCGGTCAGGGGGTTGGCGGTCGTTCTGCTGGGCGGCTTGGTTCTCGGTGGGTGCATGCAGTCCACGGTCGAGGTGGCCTCGGACGCGAACCTCACGCCACGGGACCGAAAGTTGCTGGCGGCCGCGCCTTACGAAAAGGCGACGATCCCCGAGCCGTACAAGCGCCACATCGTGGCGTATCACCGCAAGGAAGCGCCCGGCACGATCCTTATCGATTCCGATGCGCGCTATCTCTATTACGTGCTGCCCGAAGGCCAGGCGATCCGCTACGGCGTCACTGTCGGCGAGGAAGCGCTGGCATTTTCGGGTGTGGCCAAGATCGGGCGCATGACGGAATGGCCGACCTGGACGCCGACAGAAGACATCAAGAAGCGCATGGACGTGCCGAGCTTCGTGGGCCCTGGCCCGCAGAATCCGATGGGCGCGCGGGCGTTGTATTTGTTCGAGGGTAACAAGGACACGCTCTACCGCATTCACGGCACCAACCAGCCGGAATATATCGGCCAGGCGATCTCCTCGGGTTGCATCCGCCTGACCAACGAAGACGTCATCGACCTCTACAAGCGCGTGAAGCAGGGAACGGTGGTCGTTGTGCTCGCCCCGAACCAGGGCGATTCACCGGCAAATCCGCGCGTGGCCTCGGTCAATCCGTTCCGGGGCAACTGAGTTGATCAAAACCGGTTTTATGAACGGCGCCCTTCGGGCGCCGTTTTGTTTTGCGGCAGCTTAGCCCGATTACTTGCCGATATTGATCAGCTGGACGCGGCGATTTTCCGCGGCATCGGGCTTGCTGCTGTTCAACAACTGCTCTTCGCCCAATCCGACGGCTTCTATCCGCGACGGCGAAACGCCGAGCGGATTGATCAACGCATCCCGGATCGCATCGGCCCGCTGCTGGCTCAGCTTGAGATTATGCTCCCGGCTTCCCTTCCCATCGGTGTGGCCAACGATGAGAATTTTGTAACCCTGCAGGTACGGAGAATAGAGTGCGTCGGCCATGAGACCCACGGCCCTAAAGGAGTCCGGACGGATCCGTGCCGAATTGAAATCGAACTGAACCGCGATCGTTCACTCACATGAACCAGAACCGCCGTGGGGCCTTTGATTTAGGTCAACATAGGACGCCTGGCGCCTGTTTTTGGCGTGGTTTGGCGCACAAGACCTGCGCGGGGGGAATGCAGCTCCGTTCAAAATAAGGCGGTACGGCAAGGATTCGTTAACCACGAATCTGGCCTGATGGCGGCACTCGCCTACCGAAGTCGCCTGTTGCCTGTCGCGTCACGATTGCGTTTGCGCAGATCGTTTGTCCGCGAAGGCTCCCGCTCGGGCCAACCACGACATCCAGGAGATGACACGATGAAACACTTCATGCTTGCCGCGGGTGCGTGCGCCTTGGCCTTCGCATCGGTCTTGCCGTCATTCGCCGCCGATATGCCGCGCGGTCGATATGCCGAGCCTGCCCCCTCCTACTTCAGCTGGAGCGGATTCTATGTCGGACTCAACGGCGGATACGGTTGGGGCACATCCGACTGGAGCAGCGGCGTGACGGCGGGCTCAACCGATCCGGCTGGCGGCCTGTTCGGCGGCACTATCGGCTTCAACGTACAGAACTGGGGGCTGGTCTTCGGAGTTGAAGGCGACCTCGCCGGCAACTGGATGCGCAACAATACCAGTTCGGGAACGGGGATCTGCGCGGTGCCAGGCTGCACGGTTCAGACCAGCTGGTTCGGCACTGCGCGCGGGCGCGTGGGCTACGCCTTCGACCGCGCGTTGTTCTACGTCACGGCGGGCGGCGCCTTTGGCGATGTTCAGATGACGGCCGGCGGCGCAACCGCGACGGTCGAGCGAGCCGGGTGGACTGCCGGCGTGGGCCTTGAATATGGAATTCTCGGTCCGTGGTCGGCGAAGATCGAATATCTTTACGCCGACCTCGGCAATTCGACGTGCGGCGCGGCCTCCTGCGGCGTCGACACGAGCGTGAGCTTCAAGACCAGCATCGTGCGGCTTGGTGTGAACTACCGCTTCTGGTAGCGGCAGAAGTCACACACCCAACGCTCGCAATCTCCGGCGGCACGCCGAGACGCTTATCGAGCCACAGGAACCGCCGGTCGCGGCGGCGGCAGCGGAACTTGCGCGGCAACTTCGGTTTTGGCGGGCTCGCGCACGTCCCATTGACACATCCGATAGCCCTGTGTGCGCTCGATCAAATCGAGATGGATGTGCGATTCATGCTGCGCATCCGCGCCAGGGCCGAGGACTGTCGTGAAGCGATGGCAAGCGCTGTCGCGGATCCCATCGCGGAAATCCTTCGCAACCGAAATGTCGGTCAGTCCAATCGAGCGGCCGTCAGCCAATACAAATGAACGCACGTCGACAGCGTTGCCCTTGCCGTGTTCGCTCAGCTTCGCACCGACAACACGATTACGGCCGCGGCACTCGAAATCGTCAAAGGTCTCGACCGTACGCAGCGACGCGCCGAGCTTGTCGACGCGCGGCGCCGCTTCATCGCGCAGCCAGGCGGCGACGGATTCGGCAAACTCGCAGCGCAGCGCCGGCACCGGCTTGATTTCGATGCGGGTGCCGTCGGGGCGCAGCGCCGCCATAAGCCGCAGCATGTCGCTGCCGCCGCAGGCATCCGGTCCGACCAGGCGCGGCAGCGGCTCGGTGACAGCGATTGCCAGGATGCGCTTGTCGCATTCCGTCGGTTCGCTGGTGACGCCTGCCGAGTCGAAATCCGGGCCGGCGGCTTCGCGGAAGGACTGCGGCTCGATCCAGATTGGCGGACGCGGGCGCGGCAAAGGCACCGCCTCGGCGACGGCAATGCCGCTGCCGGCACCGGCCAGCCAGAGGACCGCAATCAAAAAGCGCATGAAATGGATGTCTGCCGGGATTAAGGCATTTATAGGAGATCGCTATGCAACCGAGAAGGCCGGCCGTATCTGAACATGAAACCGTTGCGTCGCCCATTCCGGTAGCTAACCTTAGGCCCGGCTGGCGAGGGGCGCCGGCCCAAAAGACGAATAACCAGGAGGGGAATGCCATGCACGGCCTGATGCAGGATTGGCCATTGCTATGCCATCGCATCATCGACCATGCCGCCACATTCCATGGCGAGCGCAAGGTCATCTCGCGCTCGGTGGAGGGCCCGATTCACACCATCACCTATACGGAGGTGCGCGCCCGCGCGTTGAAGGTTGCGCAGCGGCTCGAAAAGGACGGCGTCAAGCTCGGCGACCGGGTGGCGACGCTCGCATGGAACACCTGGCGCCATCTGGAAGCCTGGTACGGCATCCTCGGCATCGGCGCCATCTATCACACCGTCAATCCGCGTCTGTTTCCTGAACAGATCGCCTGGATCATCAATCACGCCGGCGACCGCGTGATGATGACCGACCTCACCTTTGTGCCGCTGTTGGAGAAGATCGCCGACAAGTTGCCGAGCATCGAGCACTACGTCGTCCTTACCGACGCGGCGCATTTGCCGAAAACAACGTTGAAGAATGCAGTCGCATACGAAGACTGGATTGGCGAAGTCGACGGCGATTTCACCTGGAAAAGCTTCGACGAAAATACTGCTGCCGGCATGTGCTACACGTCCGGCACGACCGGACATCCGAAGGGCGTGCTCTATTCGCACCGCTCGAACGTGCTGCACGCCTTCATGGCGTCGATGCCGGATTGCAAAGGCCTGTCTTCTCGCGACGTCGTGTTGCCGGTGGTGCCGCTGTTCCACGCCAACGGCTGGTCGCTCGCATTTTCTGCGCCGATGGTCGGCGCCTCGATTGTGATGCCGGGTCCCAAGCTCGATGGCGCCTCGATCTATGAGCTGCTCAACACCTACAAAGTCACTTTCACTGCCGCCGTGCCGACGGTGTGGCTGATGCTTCTGCAGGATCTCGAGAAAACAGGTGGCAAGCTACCTTATCTCAAGCGCGTGGTTATTGGCGGTTCAGCCTGCCCGCGCGCGATAACAAAAACTTTCCAGGACAAATACGGCGTCGAGGTGGTGCATGCGTGGGGCATGACGGAAATGAGCCCGCTCGGCTCGCTCTGCACAATGAAACCCGAATATGCCGAGCTGACCGGCGAGGCGAGGCTCGACATTGAAATGAAGCAGGGGCATCCGCCGTTCGGCGTCGAGATGAGGATCACCGACGACAAGGGCAAAGACCTGCCGTGGGACGGCAAGACCTTCGGCCGGCTGAAGGTGCGCGGGCCGGCGGTCGCGCGAAGCTACTACAAGGTGGATGACGACCCTGTGTTCGAGAACGACGGCTGGTTCGACACCGGCGATGTCGCCACCATGGACCGCTACGGGTACATGCAGATCACCGACCGTGCCAAGGACGTGATCAAGTCGGGCGGCGAATGGATTTCCTCGATCGACATCGAAAACCTTGCGGTCGGTCATCCGAAAGTGGCGGAAGCCGCGGTCATCGGCGTCGCGCATCCGAAATGGGACGAGCGGCCGCTGCTCGTGATCGTGCTCAAGAAGGGCGAGGCCGCCACCAAGGAAGAGATACTCCGCTTCATGCAGGGCAAGATCGCGAAGTGGTGGATTCCGGACGACGTCGCGTTCGTCGAAGAAATCCCGCACACGGCAACCGGCAAGATTCAGAAACTCACGCTTCGGCAGCAATTCAAGGATTACCGCCTGCCGACCGCTCAGGCCGCGGAGTAAACGCGCTCACCGCAAATCCATACAATTTGAATTTATCTTTTAAGGCCCCCGAAGGAACCACTCGCCTAGAGGTTGAAAATCCGGTGGGAGGCCGGCGGCGCCATGGCGCTGCAGTCCGCATATTCCGCGACGTTCAATGGCGGCCCCACAGTCCTGCTCTGGGGTGACACTGCCGGAATGCGCGCGCTCAGCGATCTTCTGCGCAAAATGCTGGTCGTTCCCAGCGCCATGACCCTCAGCGAAATTTGCGAATCTGTCGACGGCAAGACTGTCACCGTCAGGATGCGCGCAAACCGGCGTGACACGGGGATGCGGTTTCGCCAAGAGGGTCTGGAATGGACCTTGCGTCCCCAATCGGCCGACGATTTCGCGGTTCTAATCGACGCCCTCGCCGCGTCGGGAAAGTCCGGGCACCAGTACCTCACCTGCGGCGTCACCGACGAAATCACGGTGATGGTATCCCACCGCGAATATCCGGAAAATCTGCGCCCGTAGCAGCGCTTTTCCCTGTCGTATCCGCGGCTTGCCGAATTTGTCACGATCACCTATCTATATTGTCAATAATGACATCTGGTTTATGACCGCAAAAGAAACGATTTTCGCTCCGTACGGACCAAACGGAGTCAAAGACAATGAAACGCTATGTGATCGAACGCGACGTACCCGGTATCGGGGGAATGAACGGCGCGCAGTACAAGGACGTGGCGAAAACATCCAACAGCGCCCTGGCGAAGCTCGCCGGCAAGTGCCAGTGGGAGCAATCCTACGTGCTCGACAACAAGACCTTCTGCATTTACCTCGCCGAGAGCGAAGCCGCGGTGAAAGAGCACGCCAAGCTCAGCGGCTTTCCGGCGACAAAGATCACCGAGGTGCGCACGGTTCTCGACCCGATGACGGAGGCAACCTGATTGCCCGGTGCCGCCCTTCCGTTCCCGGCAAAGGGCGGCACTGTCGGCCTGCAAGGCATGAGAGTTGCGCCGTGATACACTTTGGCAAAGCAGATGCCGGACAATTTTGTTGGCTCGACCTTGCTGCCACCGACGCCAGTAGCGCAAAGATGTTTTATCGCAATCTGTTCGGCTGGACGTCGCATGAGCAGCTGGCGAACGGAGGCAGCTTCACACGTCTTCGCCTGTCCGATCACGACGTCGGCTCCATCTACCAGCTCAGAGAGACCCTTCTGGATAACGGGATGACATCGCATTGGACACCCTATGTGCGGGTGAACGACATCGAGCACGCCGCCGGGCGAGCGACGCGGTTTGGCGGCAGGGTTGTGATCGATCCATTCGTCGTGTCTGGCGTTGCGCGCATCGCACTTATCCTGGATTCGGTGGGTGCCGTGGTCGGCCTCTGGGAGCCGCTCGCGGCCGATGGAAAGGCGAACGGGCATGTCTAAAAAAGCGGCATCCAGGCGACACGCGCCTATATCGCAGCCCGCGGATCGTTTGCTCGACGTGACGGTCGTTCTTCTTGAGCGTGGCTACGTGTCCACGGCCATCGCCCCAGTTGAAATCTTCCATTCCGCCGGCGTGGTCTGGAACTGGCTGCATGGCGAAACCGAGACGCCGCGATTTCGCGTGCGAACCGTGTCGGTCGATGGACGCAAAGTCCGTGCGGCCGGTTCGTTTACACTTACTCCGGATTGTGCAATCACCGAGATCAAGCATACCGACATCATTCTTGTTGCCGCGCCTGGCTGGGACGAGCTCGACCGAATCGCGAAAAGTACGCTTCTTGTGCCGTGGTTGCGCAAATGGCACGCGCGTGGCGCGTTTATCGCCGCAGCCTGCACCGGTGTTGCCTATCTTGCCGAAGCTGGCCTTCTGGATGGACACCAGGCTACGACACATTGGGGCGTTGCGGACATTTTCCGCCAGCGCTACCCCAAGGTTCGCTGGCGGACCGAGCAATTCGTGACGGAAGATGGTCGGATTTTCTGCAGCGGCGGTGTCTACGCCTCGATCGATCTAAGCCTCTATTTGGTTGAGAAATTCTGCGGCCACGAAATCGCGCTCAAGGTCGCCAAATCGCTGCTGTTAAGCATGCCGCGCGGCCGCCAGTCGGGATATTCGGTTGTGCAGCTTTCGCGGCCTCATTCCGACGAGAAGATCCGCGAGACCGAAGAATATCTGCAGCAGCATTTCGACAGCGACATCTCGATCGAGCACCTCGCCGAGCGTGCCGGAATGGGTCCGCGCAATTTCATCCGCCGCTTCAAGGCGGCAACGGGCCGCGTGCCTGGCGCTTACATTCAGACCCTGCGGGTCTCGGCAGCCAAGGAATTACTCGAGACCGGCAGCTCCTCGATCCAGGCCGTCTGCGCGAAGATCGGCTACGAGGACATCGGTTTTTTCCGCAATCTGTTCAAACGTCATACCGGAATGACACCCGGCGAGTACCGCGAACGGTTCTCGCAAATGAGTTTCGATCGCGGTGAGCTGATGGCCGGACAGCTGAACGCCTGACGCGCGCGCGCATTGCAGTCTTGCGCCTGTTGCGGTGCGGAACTTCACGCTAATTTTAACGCGGCTCGGCCTAAGACGAGGCGGTTTTCCGAATGCGCGCGCGCAAAGCCGCGCAAAACAAGCACGTGCTCGCAGTTAATAGGAAGTTTTTTATTATAAGTTGAGGCAATGTCCCTCCAATCGCTTAATGAGCCACTGCGTAGGGTTCGCTGTCCGGTGGAGCAGTTTTTTGCTCGGGACCGCAGCAGACCTGGGACGCGATGGTGCGAATTGTAATTCTCGACGACCGGGAAACTAACCGGAAGATCTTCTCGAAACTCGCCGGCTCGATCGAGCCTGGCGTAACCGTTCACAGCTTTGGCAATCCCGTCGAACTCCTTGCCTGGCTTGAACATAATACGCCTGACCTGGTCGTCACCGATTTCAAAATGCCGTCGATGGACGGCGCGGAATTTATCTGGCGCCTGCGCGCCCTGCCGCACTGCGGCGAAGTCCCCGTCATCGTGATCACGGTCTACGAGGAGCGCGAATTTAGGTTGCGCGCCCTTGAAGCCGGCGCGACCGACTTCCTTAACAGCCCGGTCGATCACCAGGAGTTCGTGACCCGCGCGCGTAACCTCCTGAAGCTTCGCAAGCAGCAAATTCAACTCGCTGCGCGCGCCGAAAATCTCGCGCAGGAACTCAAGGATTCAGAGCGCTCGCGCGAGGAAGCGTTGCGCGATTCGAGCGAGCGGCTGGCGCAGGTCATCGACACCGTTCCGGCCATGATCAGCGCGACCGACAGCCAGGGGCGCGTCCTGTTCATGAATGCCTACCTGGCCTCGCTTGCCGGCATCGGCCCGACCGAAGCAGTCGGCTTCGATATGCGTCCCGTGTTCGGCGAAGATCATGCCGCGCGCAGCAAGGCCCTCGATCGCAAGGTCATCAGCACACAAGCCATGCTGCCCAGCTTCGAAGAGGACATCATCGACTGCAATGGTACCAAGCGCGTCTTCCTCACCACGAAAACTCCATTGCGCGACTGCTCGAACGCAGTAGTCGGCGTTCTCACCTCCTCGCTCGACATCACCGACCGCAAGCGGGCGGAGAACCATCTTTTCTACATGGCGCACCATGACGTGCTGACCAATCTGGCGAACCGCGCGCTGCTGTCCGACCGCTTGCGCCGTGAGATCGCACGCACGCGTCGCGGCGACAGCCCGTTTGCACTCCATCTCATCGATCTTGACGGCTTCAAAGACATTAACGACGGACTGGGTCACCAGGTCGGCGACCAGTTCCTCGTCGAGGTCGCCAACCGGTTGCGCTCGGTTGTGCGTGACATCGACACGGTCGCCCGCCTTGGCGGCGACGAATTTGCGGTCCTGCAGACACGCGTCACGCGCAACGAAGACGCCGTCGACATGGCCAACCGCATTCTGGAGGCGGTCAACAAACCCTGGTCGCATGCCGGCGAGCAGGTCACGCTCAGCGCCAGCATCGGCATCACCGTGCACCCGACTGACGGCACCGACGTGCAAGAGCTGCTGCGCAACAGCGACTTGGCGATGTACCGGGCAAAGCACGACGGCGGCAAGGTCTTCCGCTTCTACGCCTCCGACATGGACCGGCGCGCGCGCGCAAGCCTGATCCTCGATTCCGATCTGCGCATTGCGATCGACAAAAACCAGTTCGTCCTGCACTACCAACCGCAAATCGCGCTACGCACCGGGCGCGTTACCGGCGCGGAGGCGCTTTTGCGCTGGCAGCGGCCGGGGCACGGCCTCGTGGGGCCGAGCGAATTCCTGGCGCGTGCGGAGGAAAACGGCCTCATCATTCCGATCAACGAATGGGCGCTACGCGAAGCCTGCCGGCAGGCCAAGCTCTGGCAGCAACGCGGCCATCCGCCGACCCGCGTCGGCGTCAACTTGTCATCAATCCAGTTCTTCAAGCAGAACGTGCCGCTGTTGGTGACAAAGATCCTGGCCGAGACCGGTCTCGATCCGTGGCTGCTCGACCTCGAGCTCACCGAAAGCATCGTGATGCACAACACCGATGCCGTGTCCAAGGACCTTCAGCAGCTGCGTGAGCTCGGCGTCGGGATCTCCATCGACGATTTCGGCACCCGATATTCGACGCTCGCTTACGTCAAGCACTTCCCGGTCGACCGGCTGAAAATCGACCAGTGCTTCGTGCGCGACATTGCGACCAACCCAAGCGACGCTGCGATCGTGCGCGCGATCGTGAGCCTTGGGCACAGCCTGGACCTTGAGATCGTCGCCGAAGGCGTCGAGACGATGCAGCAGGCGACGATGCTGCGTGCCGAAGGATGCGATGAGGTCCAGGGCTTCTATTTCGGCGGACCGATGAGCGCCGAAGATTTGATCGCTTTCGTCCAGGAAAATCGCGCGCGGGCACGCAGCGCTTGAGGCTGACGATGAATACGGGCTTCCTCAGAAAAGCCTTCGTGCTCGGGATGTCCGGTCTGCGTATCCGCAGTCACCTTTCCTGGGTCGCGAGCCGGCTGCGCAACCGTCCTGATTCCGAACACGAGCTGACGGTCAACCGCCTCGCGCTCAGCGGCACTGCCTTCGCTTATCTCATCATCGCTGCGATGTTCGGGCGGGCAGACGCCGCTGAGATGCTGCGCGAGCAGTGGCTGTATTTCGCGGTGTACGAGATCGTTTCAATTTCTCTATTCGTCCATCTTCTCTATCATCCGGGCATTTCCGTCAGCCGCCGTCTGATCGGCATGGTCTCGGATCTCGGCCTTTTCTCCTACGGCATGTATGTCGGCGGCGAGGCTTTTGCCCCGCTCTACCCGATCTACCTGTGGACCATCTTTGGAAACGGGTTTCGCTTCGGCGTGTCGTATCTGTTCGCCGCCACCGCGACCAGTGTCGTGGGCTTCGGAATTGCCATCGTCAGCGCACCCTTCTGGCACGAACACCGCGGACTGGCTGCCGGCTTGATGGCGGGCCTGATTTTGTTGCCGCTTTATGTCTCGACGCTGATCCGCAAGCTTTCGCAGGCCAAGCGTCAGGCAGAGGAAGCGAACCGTGCAAAGAGCGCCTTCCTCGCGAGCATCAGCCATGAGTTCCGCACGCCGCTCAACGCCATCATCGGCCTGAGTGACCTGTTGGGCAAAACCAAGCTCGATTCAGAGCAGGAGGAGATGTCAGAGACGATCGGGAAGTCGGGCCACCAGTTGCTCGCGCTGATCAACTCAATTCTCGATTTCTCACGTGCCGAGTCCGGCCGCATCACGGTCAAGGCGGCCGACTTCGACCTCGTGTCCATGCTCAGCGAGATCCGCAGCATGCTTACGCTGGAAGCGCAGCGCAAAAATGTCGGGCTCACGTTCCATTGCACGGCGCGGACGCCGCAACTTCTTGTCGGCGACAAGAATCACCTCGAGGAGGTGCTCACCAATCTTGCCAGCAACGCAGTCAAATTCACCGAGCGCGGCTATGTGAACATTGCGGTCGATGCCGTCGCATGGGATGCCGACACCGTGCGGCTGCGCTTCGAGGTCACGGATACCGGCATCGGCATCAGCCCCGACGCCCAGAGCCGTATCTTCGATCGCTTCACCCAAGCCGATGAGACAATCATCGACCGGTTCGGCGGTACGGGCCTCGGCCTTGCGATCGCGAAACAGCTTGTCGAGTTGCAGGGTGGCACGATTGGCGTCGAAAGCGCCCCCGAAAAAGGAAGCACGTTCTGGTTCGAGATTGATTTTAAGGCCCAAGCGCAGGACCAGACGCAGGTCCGTATGCCACCGACACCGGTCGTGCTGGTCGGCGGAGATGAAAGTTTCCGCAGGATCGTGAGCGGCTGCGTACCGATTGCCAAGGCGGTCGCCGACATGGACGAAGCCGCCGCCGCGCTAGCCTCGCTGCGTGCCGATGGTGTACGCCGGCCGATCGCCATCGTTCACCAGCAGGCCTGTGCGACCGCGGACGAGGCGACGTTCCGGCGCATCGCGGGTGACAACCTCGGGTGCGCGCCCGCGCTGATCCTGGTCACGGATAAGCGGGCCGAAGGGTTGCCGGCGCCGGTTACGCGCAGCCGCTTCGTCACCACACTTGTTGAGCCGGCCGATCCAGCAAAACTCGCCGCAGCCTTGCGCATTGCGCGCGGCAACATGGCTGGTGACCGGTCCGAAGAATCCCGCAGCACGGAAATCGTCCCCTCCGGGCGTTCGCTCTCGATTCTTGTCGCCGAAGACAAGCGCACCAACCAGATTGTCATTGCCAAGATCCTCGACCGTGCCGGCCATCGAGTCACGCTCGTCGACAACGGCGAAGCCGCGCTTGACATGCTGGAGATGCAGGAATTCGACCTGGTGCTGATGGACGTCAACATGCCGGTCATGAACGGCATCGAGGCCGCCAAGCTCTATCGTTTCGCCGCGCTCGGCAGGCCTCACGTGCCGGTCGTGGCGCTCACGGCGGACGCGACCGAAGAAGTGGCTCGCCGCTGCGAAGAGGCCGGCATGGATGCCTGCATTACCAAGCCGATCGAGCCCAATCGTCTGCTCGAGATCATCGCAACGCTCGTGCCCGAGCAAAACAATGACGCGCAATTGGTGCCGAGCAGCGCCGACGTCGCCAACTATCCGGGGGCGCGGCCTCGCCTGCGCGCCGCTCCGACTTCGGCAGTCGATGTTCAGACCCTCGACGCGCTCGAGGAGCTCGGTGGCAAGGATTTCGTCGATGAGCTGGCGTCGCAATTTATCAAAGATGGCAACGAGGTCCTCGACGCCCTTGCCGAAGCAGCAGCTTCAGGCGACCTCAAGGCATTCCGCGAGCAGTTGCACGCCCTGCGCAGCGCCGCAGCTAATGTCGGCGCGCGAGGCATTTACGAAATGTGCCTGGGATGGCGCCATATCGCGCCCGAGGACTTTGCGATCCGTGGCGAAACTCACCTCAAGAAGTTAAATGAAGAATTCGAGCGCGTGCGCATGGCATTGCGGGGGCGGCTCTCGGATCACACTGAAGCGGCCTGACGAACGGCAACGAGTCTACGAATTGATACGCTGCACCCGGCGCAGTTGCGCGCTGGCAAGCCGCTCCATGTTGCGCAGATCCGTCTCCTGCAGCTTCATCGCGTGCTCGGCCCAGATGTCGGTCACATCGCGCAATTCATCGAGCGACAGCGGGTTGACGCGCATGCCGACGTCGCGCACGCGACGGTGAACGCCATGGTGGCGGCGATTGTGCGAGATATAGTCTCGAACGGCCTCTTCCCCGCGCCCATCCTCGGCCAGGATATCGATCAGCCCCATCTCGTAAAGCTCCGGCGCGCTGAAGACGCGGCCGCTGAGGATCATCTTGTGTGCGCGCGTCACATCCAGCTTGCGCGACAGGAAACTGAACGCGCCCATCCCCGGGAACAGATTGAACAGGATTTCCGGTAAACCGAACTTCGCACGTTTTTCCGCGACCAGCACATTGAACGACAGGGCGCCTTCAAAGCCGCCACCCAGCGCATCGCCCTGCACCAGCGCGATGGTGATCACCGGCAGATGGAACCCCATCATCATGTGATAGGCGACATCGACACAGTCGTGCGCGTAGCCGCGCAGCTCGTCAATGTCGCGCGCACGGATGCTCTTGATAAAGAAATTGAGATCGCCGCCGAGGTTGTACATCCCCGGGATGCGCGAGCCGCCGACAAAATATTTCACCGGTGCGGCTTCGCCCGGGCGTAGGCCGGCGAACAGGCGCTGCAGCAGGCGCCGCATCGAGATAAGCTCGTGCAACAGTGTCGGCGTGAAGCTCGGCGGCCCGTTCGGCCGCATGTAGCACCAGATGGTCTCGTCGTGGATACTGACGGTCAGATCCAACTCGTTGAATTTCGCGGCCGCCAGTTCGGCGCTGAAATCGACGCGAGCGCGTGCGACAGCATCTTGCCCGCGCGCGGACGCAAGATTACTGTTCGACCAAAGCTCCAGTTGCGTGGGAGTCTTGGGGTCAGTCGCCTGAGCCAGGCGCCCTAAAGGTGTAACATTCCTCGTTACAACAGGACGCAAACTACTTCCCGTTTTCATTGACCAGCCTGTGCGCTAAACACAGCACGTCTGCCCCCGGTAGATATTGACATTAAGCAATTGTTAACCTTTGAGGTATGGTTGTTCCGTAGGATGGTTAACCGTGACTGTGACGGCCATCACAAAATAGGCGATTTGCCCTCCGCCATGCCCGGCGCGCCACAGCGCCCCACCGGGCGGAATTGCATGCGGGTGCCGGTATCAAACCACCGCGAGGGCCCAATGGGCCGACCCACAGGGACCATAGGCTAACCAGCAACCTGACGCTGCCCGCAAGCGGGCAGGTGTTCGGCCTGGCGTCCTATGAACAATGTGAAACCGCCGCGCTGGGGCCGACATTGCGCGGCCTTTCGCCACCCATTATCCCTGCTGGCCGATGAGCCTTAATGTGGGCGGAATCGGCACGGGCGGCGGCGTGCGATTCCTGGGGCAGCGCCGATCCTATTGGCGGCTGCTCATCCGGGGCGCAGTGCTGCTGATGTTCACGCTCGGCATCTACCGTTTCTGGCTGGCCACAGATGTCCGACGTTTCCTCTGGTCGAATACCGAGATCGCCGGCGAACCGCTCGAATATACGGGCACGCCGCTCGAGCTCCTGCTCGGCTTCCTGATCGCGATTGCCATCCTGATTCCGGTCTATGCCGGAATTTTCCTGGCCGCCCTCGACCTCGGCACGATCGGAAAATTGTCGGGCGTGACCGGCTTTGCGGCGCTCGCAGTTCTCGGTCAATACGCGATCTACCGCGCGCGGCGCTATCGGCTGACGCGCACGATCTACCGCGGCCTGCGCTTCCATCAGGGAGGCTCGGCGTGGGCCTTCGCCTTCCGCGCGGTGGCGTGGTGGGCCGTCACCGCCCTCACCTTTGGCCTCGCCTACCCGTTTCACGTCACAAGCCTCGAGCGTTACAAGATGCGCCACACTTATTATGGCAATCTCGCCGGACGCTTCGAGGCGTCCGCCTTGCCACTGCTGCTGCGCGGCTTCCTCATGTGGCTTCTCGTGATCGGCCCGCTCGCATTCGCCGTCGTTGTCTTCGCCAGCACTGTCGACTGGGTTGCGCTTGCTGACGTGCTTGCACAAGGCGGCGACGACATGATGAGCAAGATCGAAGGCAGTAATCCCAATCTTGGAGGCGCCATCGTCTTCGGCATGTTGATGAGCGCGATCAGCGTGACCATGGCCGCCCTGCTGTATCCGGCATTCCAGGCTGTCGTTATGCGCTGGTGGTCGTCCGGGCTGCGCTTCGGTATAATTGAAATGAAGTCGCGCCTGCGCATGCGTAATGTGTACGGCGCCTATGCCCGCTTCGTTGGGTACGCAATCCTGTTCAGCATGGCGATGGGCATAGTTGCAGCAATCGTACTTGGGATGATCGGGGCTGCGGCCAGCATCGGGAAAATTGGCACTGCCGGCGAAATTGCGGCAACGCTTGCGGCATTGATCGGCTACGTAATCGCCGCGCTCGGCTATTCGACCATCTATCGCGCCACGGTATTATTGTCCCTGTGGCAGCTGGGCATGGAATCGTTGCAATTGTCCGGCCTTTCGGCGCTCGAGAACGTCAAGGCCACCGGGCAACCAAGCTCGGCAATCGGCGAAGGTCTCGCCGATGCCCTCAATGTGGGTGGTTATTGATGAACGCCCCCATGGCATCCGGCGCCGGCGTTTATTTCGACGGCATGACCAGCGCGCGTCATGAGGTGCTCGTCGTTCTCAAACCAGCATCCCTTCAGATCTCCAGCCATGATGGTCGCGCACTTAGCGAGTGGCCGTATAGCGAACTGGAGGAGTTGTCCGCGCCAGATAACCTTCTCCGCCTTGGACGCCTTAACAGCGCGATTCTGGAACGACTGGAAATTTCCGATAAGGCCTTCGCCGCCGAAATCGACGCGCGCGCGGCCCTGGTCGACCGCACCGGCGCGCTGCAGCGCCGCCAGCGCCTGAGCGTGACCACCTGGAGTATCGGCGCGACCGCATCTCTCCTTCTGGTCGCCTGGTTCGGTGTGCCGGCTATTGCCGAGCGCCTGACGCCGCTTCTGCCGGCGGCGGTCGAGCGCAAGCTCGGCGATGCCGTCGACCTGCAGATCCGCGGCATGCTCGATCCGCGCCACTCGGGTGCGTCCTTCGATTGCGGCAAGACCGCAACGGAGGCGCCGGGGCGTGCAGCTCTCGAAAAGATCGTACGCCGGCTTGAGGCGGCCGCCGCTTTGCCGTTCGCCTTGCGCACCGAGGTGGTACGGCGCGACGAGGCCAACGCCATCGCCTTGCCAGGCGGACAGGTCTATGTTTTCCGCGGACTGATCGACAAAGCAGACAACGCCGACGAGGTCGCCGGGGTGATCGCGCACGAAATCGGCCACGTCGCTCATCGGGACGGCACCAAGGCGATGCTGCAGGGCGCCGGCCTGTCTTTTTTGTTCGGCATGCTGCTTGGCGACTTCGTCGGCGGGGGGGCCGTCGTGATTGCGGCAAAATCCATACTGCAATCAAGCTATACGCGCGAGGCCGAAACGGCCGCCGACGCTTATGGCGCCGGCCTCATGAACAAGGCAGGAGGCGATGCGCGCGCACTCGCAGTGATCCTCGACAAAATCGGCGGCGCCACCGAGCCCGGCATGAAAATTCTGTTGAATCATCCGGAAACCAAGGCGCGCGTCGCGGCAATCACTAGACTGGCTGCCACCCAGGCGCCTTCCGCTTTCCTCGATCCGGCAGAATGGTCGGCGCTCAAGAAAATCTGCGGGTCATAGGCATGTCGCGCCGTTCCTTGCATGAGCTGCCGATGTCGAAGACCGCCGCCTGGGCCGCGCGGATCGCCTTTTTCGCGCTGGCGGTGGCGGCGCTGTCGATCATCATCGTGCGCTCGCAGCTGCTGGAGATCGTGCCGGCGCTCGCGACGTTCGGAGCCGCGCTGGTGCTCGCGGGGATCGCGATCCTGTTCGCCTTCGGCGCCTTCGTCGTGATCTGGCGGCAGGGCTATGCCGGCCTCGGACGGGCCTTGCTCGCTTTGTTTATTGGGATTTGCCTGCTCGCCTACCCTGCCTATCTCGGCGTGCGCGCGCTGAGGCTGCCGGCGATTTCCGACATCAGCACCGACACTTCCAATCCGCCGCGTTTCGATACACTGGCGCGCCAGCGCCCGCGCGATCGCATCAATTATCCGGGCGCCGCAACTGCCCTTCTGCAGCGCGCAGGCTATCCCGATATTGCGCCGCTCGATCTCGAAGTGCCGTCGCGAATAGCTTATGACGCTGCACTCGCGCTCGTGACCAAGCGCAAGTGGGCGATCAGTGATTCACGCGCGCCCACGCTTGCGCGTCGCGACGGCGTGATCGAGGCCACCGCGCGCAGCCCGATCATGGGCTTCCGTGACGACGTCGTGATTCGCCTAACGCCGATGGGCCAGGGCACGCGCGTGGATGTGCGCTCGGCATCGCGCGTCGGCACGCACGACCTCGGCGCCAATGCCTCGCGCATTCGCAGCCTGCTCGAGGATATCGACGATGTCGTGAGCGCGGCGCCGGAACCGCGGCAGTTGCCGCAAGTCAAGACACCGCAGCCGGCGCCGAAGAAGGGTCAACGCCAACCCGATAAACGTCAGCCAGACAAACGGTAGACGCCGTCAATCGCCGGCTGGCCATCGGTTGCGACGACGCCACGCGCGACCAGATCCTCCAGATGCGCAAGTACCGATAGGCCGGCGGCGCCGGTGAGGCGCGCGTCGATGCCGATATAGATAGCGCGAACAATGGTCGGGATGTCGGTCGCGCCCTTTGAGAGGCGGTGCAAAATCGAGTCTTCGCGCGCTCTGCGATGCAGGATGTAGTAATTGACGAAGCGCGGCGCATCGGTGATTGCAGGACCGTGGCCCGGGAAATAGACCGTCTCCTTGCGCTGCGCGAGCTTGTGCAGCGAGGCCATATAGTCGCTCATGGCGCCGTCCGGCGGCGCGACGATCGAGGTTGCCCAGGCCATCACGTGATCGCCGGCAAACAATAAGTTCTTCTCCTTGACCGCATACGCCATGTGATTGGCGGTATGGCCCGGCGTCGCCACGGCCTCGACGGTCCAGCCGTCGCCGCTGATGTGCTCACCGTCCTTAAGCGCAACGTCAGGACGGAAATCGCGGTCGGCGCTGGCATCGAGCGGATTGAGCTCGCCGATATGCAGGGGCCGTGCCGCACGATGCAGACCCTCCGCATAGACGGTCGCACCCGTTGCCGCCTTGATGGCTGGCACGGCCGGTGAATGATCGCGGTGGGTATGGGTGACGAAAATATGCGTTACCGTCTCGCCGCGCACAGCGTCAAGCAGCGCACCGACATGCGCCGGATCGTCGGGACCCGGATCAACGATCGCAACTTTCCCGCGGCCGAGGATATAGCTCACGGTCCCCTTGAAGGTGAATGGACCCGGGTTGTTGGCCATGACTCGCCGTACACCCGGCACCGGCTCGTCGACCACGTCCGGCGCAAGCTCGAGATTTTTGTCGAAGGGAATGTCGTCGTTCATCTATCCACCGGTCCGTTTGCGGGAACCGGCCTACCACTATTTCGGCCATGACGGTTTAGTGAATTTCGGGTTCGGGCACTGCGCCGAGTGGTGCGAGAAAATCGAAATCGCAGCCCTCGTCGGCTTGCCCGATATGTTCCGAATAAAGTGCGCCATAGCCGCGCGGATACCGTGGCGCAGGCTGTTTCCAGTTGGCGCGACGTCGGGCGATTTCTTCGTCCGGCACATGGAGATGGATGCGGCGCACCGGCACGTCAACCTCGATCTCGTCGCCTGTTTTCACGAAGGCAAGAGGGCCGCCGACGAAACTCTCGGGCGCCACATGCAGAATGCAGGCGCCGTAGCTGGTGCCGCTCATGCGCGCATCGGAAATACGCAACATGTCGCGAACGCCTTGCTTCACCAGCTTTTTCGGAATCGGCAGCATGCCCCACTCCGGCATGCCCGGCCCACCTTTCGGACCGCCGTTCTTGAGCACGAGAATGTGGTCGGGCGTCACATCGAGGTCGTCACGCTCGACCTCGCGTGCCATGTGGTTGTAGTCCTCGAAGGCGATCACCCTGCCGCGGTGTTTGAGCAGCCGCTTTTCGGCCGCCGAGGGCTTCATAACGCAGCCGCGCGGCGCCAGATTTCCGGTGAGCACGGCGGTCGCGCCCTCGCGCGACACCGGATCCCCGAGCGGGTGGATCACGTCGCGCTTGTAGACCTCGGCTCCGGCGATGTTGTCGCCGATGCTCTTGCCGGTCACGGTCAGGCACGACAGATCAAGCGCGCTCTTCAATTCGTCCATCAACGCGCGTAATCCGCCGGCGTAGAAGAAATCCTCCATCAGGAATTTTCCGGACGGCCGCACATTGGCGAGCACCGGAATCTCGCGCGAGATCTCGTCAAAACGCTTCATGTCGAGCTTGAGGCCGGCGCGACGCGCCATCGCAACGACGTGAATGATCGCATTGGTCGAGCCGCCCATCGCCATGTGAACCCGGATGGCGTTGTCGAAGGCCGGCGACGTCAGGATTTTCTCCGGCGTCAGGTCCTCCCAGACCATCTCGACAATGCGACGGCCGACGGCAGCGCACATGCGCGGATGCGCCGCGTCGGCCGCGGGGATCGAGGATGCACCCGGCAGCGCAAACCCTAGAGCCTCGGTGATCGCCATCATTGTTGCCGCGGTGCCCATCACCATGCAGGTGCCGAAGGAACGCGCGATGCCGCCCTCCAGCTCAGCCCAATCGGCCTCGCTGATACGGCCTGCGCGCTTCTCGTCCCAGTATTTCCAGGCATCGGATCCCGAGCCGAGCTCCTGGCCGCGCCAGTTGCCGCGCAGCTGGGGCCCGGCAGGTACGTAGATTGCGGGCAGACCCATGCTGACCGCACCCATGATCAGGGCCGGCGTGGTCTTGTCGCAGCCGCCCATCAGCACGGCGCCGTCGATCGGGTGGCTACGCAGCAGCTCCTCGGTCTCCATCGCCAGCAGATTGCGATAGAGCATCGTCGACGGCTTCACGAAGGGCTCCGACAGCGACATCGCCGGAAGCTCGATGGGAAATCCGCCGGCCTGCAGCACGCCGCGTTTCACGTCCTCGGCGCGGTCGCGCAAATGTGTGTGGCAAAAGTTGATGTCGCTCCAGGTATTGACGATGCCGATCACCGGCTTGCTGCGAAAATCGGCGGCATCGAAACCACCCTGGCGCAGGCGCGAGCGATGGCCGAAGGCGCGCAGATCGTTGACACCGAGCCAACGATGGCTGCGCAGATCTTCGGGACGTTTACGTGAGGTCATGGAAATGGTTTTACTGATTTGGCATTGGCGGCGCGGCGCTCCGTTACCTGGCTGACGATGACGATGGCGGCAAGCGCAACGCCCGCCAGATCGGTCCAAACGCCTGGAAAGACGAGACATATGCCGGCTGCGACCAGGACCACCCGCTGCCAATAGTTGGCAGCGGTGACAAAATAGCCGTGCAGGCCGCCCGCGAACAATGCAATTCCACAAACTGCTGTGATTGAACTCAGGATGATCGTCGGCCAGTCGCCGATCATCAGCAGCGCCGGCTGGTAGACGAACATAAAGGGAATGATGAAGCCAGCCGCGCCGATCTTCATCGCCGCCCAACCGGAGTCCCACATGTCAGCCTTGGCAAGCCCGGCCGCCGCAAACACGGCAAGGGCAACCGGGGGTGTGATCGCCGAGAGGATCGCGTAATAGAACGCAAACATATGCGCGGCGGGCTCGACCACGCCCAATTTCAGGATTGCCGGGATCAGCAATGCAGTTAGCAGGATATAGGACGGCGTCGTCGGCAATCCGGTGCCAAGAACAAGGGCCGCAAGCATGGTCATGACAAGCGCGATGAAGAGATAGTCCTGCGCGAGCGCGACAACCCACTGCGTGAAGACGATGCCGAGGCCAGACAGCGTCACGATGCCAATCATGATGCCGGCGGACGCGCACGCTAGCGCAACGGGGAGAGAATTCTTGGCACCTTCCACCATGGCATCGACGACGTTGCGCAAGGTGACATTCACGCGGGTCGACTTTCGCAGCGCCGCCACCGGAAAACAGGCGAGCGTGCCAACAAGCGCGGCAAGCGGCGAGCTGTAGCCGGAATACATCACCACAAGCAAAATTATGATCGGAATGAACAGGTGTCCGCGCTCGGCTATCACGATGCGCAGCCGCGGCAATTCGGCGCGCGGGACGCCGTGGATACCGCGGCGCTTGGCCTCGAAATGAACCGCAGCAAAACAAGCCACGTAGTAAAGGATCGCCGGGATGATCGCCCAGATCACAACCTGCCCGTAAGGCACTGCAAGAAACTCAGCCATGACGAAGGCGGCGGCGCCCATAATAGGCGGCATGATCTGTCCGCCGGTGGAGGCCGTCGCCTCGACGCCTGCGGCGAAATGCGGCGGAAAGCCGGAGCGCTTCATCAGCGGGATTGAAATGGGACCGTCGACCATAACGTTGGCAACTGCGCTGCCGGAGATGGTGCCGAACAGACTCGAGGAGATGACCGAGACCTTCCCCGGGCCGCCCGCGGTATGGCCGGTCAAGGCCATTGCGAAATCCATGAACAATTGCCCGACGCCGGTTTTCTCCATAAAGCTGCCGAACACGACGAAAATAATCACGAATGATGCCGACACCGCGAGCGCCTGACCGAAAATGCCCTCCGTGGTCATGTAAAGCTGGTCGAGGATGCGCATCGGCTCAAGCTGGGCGATGAGCAGTCCGTACAGCAGAAACAGGATGGAGGTGACCGGCAGCGACAGGTCGACGGCACGCCGCGTCGCCTCGGTTACGGTCACCACCAGGACCGTACCAAAAAACATGTCGGCCCAGGTCAGATCGTCGATGTAGTAGATTCGCGTGATGACGTATTCGTAATTGACGAAAAGATAAAGCAACGAAGCGACGCCGGCGACGAGCCAACCATAGTCAATGGCATTCGGGATTTCGCGGTGCACGCCGACCTTGCTGCCGTAGATCAGAAATGCCAGCACAAGCGCAAACATCAAATGCGTACCGCGAAAAATGATCGCCTCCGGCGATCCGGCAACGATCACCCAGCCATGGTAAAGAACCATCGCAACGCCGACCATGGTCACCGCGAGGCGAATGATGCCAGCGTGACTCAGTTCAAATTTCAAGGCCTGCATGGGCTCTACGCGGAAAGTTGCCGGCCCTAGCCCGCGGATAGGGCCGGCAATCTCGTTAGTGGGTCAGCACGGTGATGCCGGCTTCTTTGTAGAACTTCGCCGCGCCCTTATGGAACGGCACGCCAATGTCTTCCGCCATGCCCTTCGGCGTCAGCCCGACGATCGCCTTGTTGACCAACGCCATCTGGTTGACGTTCTGCGCCATGGTCTTGGTCATGGCATAGACCGTATCCTCTGGCAGCTTGCAGGATGCAACGATGTGGGTCGCGTAGCCGATCACCTGCACATCCTTGTCTTGCTTGGGATAGGTGCCCTTGGGGACGGTAACCAGCGTGTAGCCGGGATTGAGCTTGCGCATCGCGGGGAGCTGATCGGCTAAGTCGAGGAGTTTAATGTCGCGCGCCGAAGCGAGATCCATAACGGCGCCGGACGGGATTGTGGTGCCAAGTGTGAACGCGACCGCGTGGCCGTCCTGCACTTGAGCGACAGCATCGGTATACGACACAAAGCTCATCTTGAGGTCGTTGTAGGTGATGCCGTTTACTTGAAAGATCTGCTTGGTGATTTCCTCTGCGGTATTGCCGCGCGGCTGGGCGGCGACCGACTTGCCCTTGAGATCCTTCACCGCGTTAACGCCAGCATCGGCCCGCACGACGACCTGGAAAAATTGCGGATAAAGCGTAGCGATGTTGCATACGTTCGTGTGCGGCTTGGTGAACGGCGGCCTGCCAGCGACCGCATCGACAGTGGAAATTGAATTGCCAAATCCGACATCGGTCTTGCCCTCCTCGATGCCGCGCACATTCGCTATGCCGGCGCCGGGTAGCGACTGCACCGCGAGACCGGGCACTGCCTTTTCCCATAGATCCTTGAGCTGGCCGCCGAGCGGAACCCAGACACCGCCCTGCGGGCCGGTCATCAACTTCAGTTCGGCCGCAGTAGCCGGCACAGCGACAGTAAAAGCCAGGCCCAGGCTCAAGCCGAGCACCTTGATCGACGTTTTCATGGCGCTTCCCTCCTCACGCCCTGCGCTTTGCCGCGCGGGCTTTTGCTATTCAATTTGGATGACGAGTTTCGTTACCCGGCGCCAAGGGTACGCGGCGGCGCCCGCCCAGCACAAGTGCTTGCGTCCTGCCGGTGTTCACGACCCCAAATGACGGGGCTTGCGGCGCCAGTTTGCCGCGAATTTCCGATCCGATCGGTTGCGCAGATTAGTTCACAGACAAATTCGCTGTGTTGACCACCTTCTCCCACTTGGCGGTCTCGTCGGCAACGACCTTTCCGAAATCAGCGGCAGACCCGGGAATCGGTGTGCCCCCGAGTTCCTTGAGCTTTGCAAGGATCGCAGGGTCCCTGAGCGCGAGGTTTACTTCCTTGTTAAGAAGCTCGACGATTTCCTTCGGCGTGCCCTTGGGCACACCGAAGCCGAAGAACGCACTCGCCTCAAAGCCCGGCACCGTCTCGGCGACGGTTGGCACGTCCGGAAGCTCCTCGGAACGCTGTGCCGTTGTCACTGCAAGCGCGTGCAGCTTGCCGGCCTTGATGTGCGCGATGGAGGACGGCAGGTTATCGAAGGTGACCTGCACCTGGCCGCCGAGCAGATCGGTGAGCATCGGCGCCGAGCCCTTGTATGGTATGTGGGTCATCGTCGTTCCGGTCATCATCTTGAAGAGCTCGCCGGAAAGATGGATCGATGTCCCGTTGCCGGACGACGCGATGTTCACCTTGTCGGGATTGGCTTTCACGTAGGCGATGAACTCGGCAACTGTTTTTACCGGCACCGACGGATGCACCTCCATCACGTTCGGCACGCGGATGAGGCCGACGACCGGATCGATGTCGCGCAGGAATACGAAATTGAGCTTCTTGTAGAGCGACGCATTGACCGCGTTGGCGGGGTTTACCAGAAGCAGCGTGTACCCGTCGGCCGCCGCCTTGACGACGGATTCCGTCGCGAGATTGTTCCCCGCACCCGGGCGATTCTCGACGATGAATTGCTGGCCGAGCCGCTTGCTCAGCCAGTCGCCGAAAAGCCGCGCCAGGATGTCGGTCGTCCCGCCCGCCGGATAGCCGACAATGATGTGAGGCGGCCGGGTCGGATAGTCGACGGCGACGGCACCTGAGGCTTGGACGAGCACGAGACCGGCTGCCGCCAAAACCGCTGCAAAAGCGGACGTGACTAAACGTTGCATAAATTCCATCCTTCCCGCGTCAGAGAAAGGCGCGACCCTACGCGGGCGTAACGGGACGGACAAGCCTGAACAGTCTCTTAACGATGATATCTTAGAGTCGTCACGCCATGACAGCGCACAAGTCATCCCATCGTCATTGGATGTTGCGCGATATTCCGCGCACTTACGTGCTGCTTACCTGGCTTGCCTTCGGCGCCGCCCTTCTCATTTATTCCAACGACTGGCACCCGAGCGGCTGGACCGCGCTGCGCAAGGAGGCGACCGCCCCGAAACCGCCGGTTTCCGTGACCGAGCAATACACCGGCTCGATCATCATCGTTCCGACGCGCGGCGAGGATTGCCGGCAGATGATGCTCGATAATCGCACCGGAAGAATGTGGGACAAAGGGGTCGTCAATTGCTACGAGGCAGTGTCCCGTCCGGAAAAAGGCCAGCGCGGCGGAATGAGCTCTTTGCGCATGAACGCGATCGGCAAGGCATTTAATCGCCGCGACGAATAGGACTGGCTCACCACGGCATCGTGCCCGCGCTACTCGCCGAAATCTGGAAAAGATAAAAGCTGGCAAAGCATGAGCGTCCGCGAGCCCTTCCATTGGTAGGCTAAATCGCTACGATGCCCTCTCGTGAAGTTCGGGGCAGCAATGAGACATCACAAATTCCTGGCGTTTCTAGGCGGCGCGGCGCTGGTGGCGGTTTTTATCATCACGCCGGCGCATGCGCAGGTTCTCAAGGCCGTAAAGGATCGCGGCGCGCTCAATTGCGGCGTGAGTGAGGGCCTGAACGGGTTTTCCGCTCGCGACAGCAACGGCAACTGGAGCGGGTTCGACGTCGATACGTGCCGGGCAATCGCCGCAGCAATCTTCAACGATGCCAGCAAAGTCAAATACGTTCCTCTCGACGCCAACCGGCGATTCGAAGCTCTCCAGGCGGGCGATATCGATGTGCTTTCGCGCAACACCACCTGGACGATATCGCGGGAAGTCGATCTCGGGCTGATCTTTGCGGCGACGAACTACTATGACGGTCAGGGATTCCTTATTCCCAGATCCATGAACAAAGAGACCGCGCTCGACCTCAACGGCGTGAAGGTATGCGTGCAGACCGGAACGACGACCGAGCTCAATCTCGCCGACTATTTCCGTGTCAACAACATGAAGTATGAGGTGATCGCTTCGCCGGCTCTTGAGGCGGCGATCAAAGGTTACGATTCCGGCCAATGCAACGCGCTCACAGCGGACGTATCGGCGCTCTGGGGGATTCGACTTCTGCTGTCGAAGCCGGGTGAGCACGTCATCCTGCCGGATGTCATTTCCAAGGAGCCTCTTGGGCCCGCGGTACGCCAGGGGGACATGCAGTGGTTAAACATTGTGAAGTGGGTGAGCTTCGCGCTGGTCAACGCCGAGGAGCTCGGTGTGAGCTCGAAAAATATTGACGAGTCTCTCAAGTCTGAAAAACCGGATGTCAAACGGCTCGTCGGAATCGAGGGTAACTATGGCGAGCGAATGGGCGTTACCAATGATTGGGCCGCCCGTATCATCAAGCTGGTCGGAAACTATGGAGAAATTTACGAGCGAAACGTCGGCGTCGGCTCACCGCTCGGCATTCCACGCGGCATCAATCAACTGTGGAACAAGGGTGGTATCCTTTACGCCCCACCGATCCGGTGATTGTGATCATGACGGTTGGGTAGAGATGCTACATTCGTCGGCGGAGGATCGATGGTCGACTACGTTCAGCTGATCAGTCGCGCAGTTACGACACTTAATCCGAATACCCGCGAAGCGCGTCAGGCACTCTATCAGCGGGCTCGGCAAACACTGGTCGACAAACTCCGCAGCGCTGACCCGACATTATCCCACACCGACTTGAACGCGGAACGGGCCGCACTCGAATCCGCGATCCAACAGGTCGAACGGGACGCGGTGCGCCGCACCGCGCCGCCTCAACGGCAACCTGTCCAAGATCGTGCCCAAGATCGCTACGACTATCGGGACAGACCGCCGTTGAAAGATCCTCGAAACTGGCTACGCACCGCCGCGGTCGCGCTCGGAGTCTTGCTGGTTTTTGCTGTTGGCGCGGGCATCTATTCGTTCTGGCCGCGCAATCTGGATGACGTGCGCAGCATGGCAAAGCAACGAAACGTCTCTTCGACGTCGGATCCGGCAGAAATAAAGTCGGACTTTGTGCGTCTGCGGCAGCTGGTTTACTACCGGACCACTCAGCCTGTGGGAACGATCGTGGTCGACAAATCGCAGACCTTTCTCTACGTCGTACGACCCAATCTCTCCGCGATGCGCTACAGCATCGGCGTTGGCACCGAATGCACCGCGTTGTCCGGACTCTATCACGTTGCGCGCAAGGAGGAATTGCCTGGCGGGAAACCATCCGGCCAGCAATCGGCCGTTCCGCCCGGTTTACCCGTCCTTTATCTGGACAAGGCGGATTATCGCATCCACGGTTTCGACGGATCGGCCAGGATATCTCTGCCTGAAGGTTGTATCCGGCTCATCAAGGACGATGTGATCTACCTCTACAACCATACGCCTCTGGAGACGCCTGTCGTCGTGGCGAATTAGCCGCCCTCATGCCGCGGTGATGTTTCCCCCTCGACCACCTTTTTGAGCGCTGCGTTTTGCCAGCCAAAAAAGCGACGAAAACGACCCCAGCCCGCTCTTGACCCTTAGCGAAAGGTTGTCTTCTGCTGCCGTATCTCCGTCATTGACCCAAAGCGGGACATGGCTCCCCGCGCCTTTCTGGGCATGCACCTAAATTGCTACAATGCTCGTTGAGCGTCCGGGGGCCAAGTCATCGGTCATAAGTCTCCGCACGCGGCGTCCGGTTTCGTGAGCCAAAAGCATGGCAGAGGAGGACGAAAAATGGCCAAGTCCGAGACAGGAAAAGCGGAAAGGTCAAAGAGCAACGGACCGACAAAAGTAGCCGTTGCTTGCCAGGGCGGTGGAATGCACGCCGCTTTTGCGCTCGGCGTCCTGAAGGCGATCCTCGAGCGCGTGGATGACAAAACCGAACCCAAGTTCAAACTGGTGGGATTGAGTGGGACTTCGGCCGGCGCCCTGTGCGCGTTGATGGCCTGGTACGGCCTTGCTCCGAAGACGGGGAGCCCTGGCTCCGGGACGGCGGCGGAAGCGATTAAAAAGCTCGAGGACTTCTGGCTGGATTTCGTTGCCAGAACAGGCGCTGAGAATCTGCTGAACACCTTTACTTTCGGCGCACTCAGAGCGGAAGAGATAGAGGTACCGCTGCTTGGATTAAGCGCGAGAGTTTTTGGCATCAATCCGTATTCCGCAGGCTACAACGCGCTCGCCGCCTTCCTGCCGACTCTTGGCGTACGCAAGCAATATTTTGATTTGAATGAGTTGCTTGCCGAGACATGCCCCGCGTTGAAGAAGGAAAACGACATCGATTGGAAAAATGTGGACACGCGCCTGCTGATCGGCGCCTCAGAGGTGGTGAACGGCCTTGAGACCGTGTTCGACTCTGACGTCAATAAGGGAATCAAATATCCTAAAAACACGGCTAGCTACTGGCGCCAGCAATTGCCGCTTAGCCTGGAAGGTGTCGCCGCGTCAGGAACACTTCCTGTTTTTCGCGAAGCGCAACGGATCGGTAGCGGTTATTACTGGGATGGCCTTTACTCCCAGAACCCGCCCGTGCACGAGTTCATTGCGGGACCAGTGCCTAAGGATATTCCCAACGAACTTTGGATCGTGCGCATCAATCCGCAGCAATGGCGGCGTCCACCCGACACCAATAAGGACATTGAGGACCGCCAGAATGAGCTGATGGGCAATCTGTCACTAAACAAAGAGTTGGATTTCATTATGAAGGTCAACGAATGGATAAAAAAGCCGGAATATAAAAACGATAATTTTGTGAAGGGCAAAAAGCCAGTAATAGTCCGTACGATTAAGATGGAAGAAGAAATAGCCGAGGAACTTTCATACTCGTCGAAGTTTGACCGCAGTCGCGATTGCATGGCGCGGTTGTGTGATCACGGCCACAAGGTCGCTCTGCGTTGGCTCGACGCCTGGCGAGATAATAAAGTCGGGAAATACCCGGAAGACGCCGGATACCGTAAATTCTGAACAACAAGTTGATCGCAGACCGCTCCTGAGGCTGTGAAGGAATTAGAGTGCTACCATGAACGTCGCGGACTGGCTGCGAAATTTAGGTCTCTCGCAGTACGAGTCGGCATTCATTGAAAATGCTATCGACATCGATGTTCTGCCGGAGTTGAGCGAACACGACCTGGAAAAGCTTGGGATTCCGCTCGGCCACAGAAAGCGCCTCGTCAGGGCGATCAAGGAGATGGCGCCCGGCGGCTCCTCGAGTAAGCCCATCACGAGCGAACGCGGGCAGGTTGCGACGACCGATCTCCCCCCGACGGGTACCGCCGAGCGCCGTCACCTGACCGTGATGATCTGTGACCTGGTGGGCTCGACGGCGCTATCGGCCCGACTCGACCCGGAAGACATGGGTGCAGTGATCGATGCGTTTCAGGCCACCTGCGCGCGTATCACGCTGGCCTACGATGGCTTCCTCGCGGATTTCCGGGGCGACGGGATACTGGCTTATTTCGGTTATCCGCGTGCGCACGAGGACGATGCCGAGCGTACCGTGCGCGCGGCGCTCGATATCGTTGCTGCCGTTGCGCGGGTGAAGACGCCTGCGGAAGAGCCGCTCTCTGTCCGCATTGGCATAGCCACCGGTCTGGTCGTGGTCGGCGACCTCGGCGGCGAGGGTACGTTGGGAGAGCATGCAGTAATTGGTGACACGCCAAGCCTAGCGGCGCGGCTGCAGGCCCTGGTCGAGCCCGGGACCGTCGTCGTCGCCAGTTCCACACGCCGATTGCTCGGCGATCTGTTCCTCCTGCGCGACCTTGGCCTTCACAAAGTCAAGGGTATTGCCGAGCCGATCCCCGCCTGGGCGGTTGACGGTGTGGCGGCATCCAAGAGCCGCTTCGAAGCGATCCACGCGACGGGTCTCGCTGATCTGATCGGCCGCAAAGACGAGCTCGATTTCCTCCTGAAACGACAACAACTCGCCTGGAAGGGCAAAGGCCAAGTCGTGCTGATCTCTGGCGAGCCGGGGATCGGCAAATCGCGTCTTGTGAGAGCTCTCGAAGAACGCATCGCGGACGAGCCGCACACGCTCCTTCATTACCAATGTTCGCCTCATCACACCAACAGCGCGCTTTATCCGTTTATTGCCCAATTTGAGCGAGCAGCCCGATTCAAGACGGACGACACCCCCGACAAGCGCCTTGACAAGCTGGAAGCGCTTCTTGCCAGAGCAACACCGCGAGTTCAGGACACGGCACCGTTTTTTGCGGCG
>Ga0207428_10000448_pt1 | contig 50157 bp, 82 predicted proteins | sample RhiMethybrSRZTD1_FD_187600 | JGI IMG/M metagenome (GOLD analysis project Ga0207428, IMG submission 187600) | Populus rhizosphere microbial communities from Tennessee, USA - Rhizosphere MetaG P. TD hybrid SRZTD1 (SPAdes) (version 3) | ecosystem: Host-associated > Plants > Roots > Rhizosphere >...
CATCATAGTTTTCATGGTATTAGCAGTCTTAGATACATTAATACCTATTGGTCCTAATCCTCCATGCATTTGAATAATCTGCTGACCAAACCCATTTCCAAATACTCTATCCAGAACTTGTAATTCAGATCTTTGAGGAACCTCAGCGCCTTCTAATAATTTGAATAATCCTGTATATCCCTTAGTCATTTCACCGGGAGTAATGCGCTTGGAATTTTTAATAGAATTAAATAATTGATCTACATCTACATCATCTAATTGAACGCCTCCTACCTTTTCCATTGGACCTTTTAACTTACTTAAAGATTCCTGAGCGCCTTTCATTCCACCTGTCTTAACTCCCATGAATGCGCTGAATCGTTTACTTCTTTCTGCAGAATAGATAGCTTCTTGCTCTTCTCTCATAGGCTTTGCAGAGCTGAGCGCTTCTAATAATCTATCTACTGCAGGATTATCTATTTTCTCATTAGCCTTAGCTGCAATCTTATTAATTACTCCACTATCAATAATTTCATCTACTATATTATTGAATTGCTTCTTACTAACCTTAGGAAATGCAGAGCGTATCCCTTCAAGATTGAGTTCTCCTCCCCTAAGAATTGAATCAACAACCGCCTGCCTAATGTTATTAGCATATTCATCCTTGACTCCCCTAATACTTTTAAACATATCAAAAGGAGCAAAGGTGCCTGTTTCATCTGAGATTAATTTAGCTAATAAAGATTCTTTATTCTTCTGAAATTCAGGAAACCCTACACCTTTCAATTTACCAGATTTGACTAATTCAATATACTGTTGGGCATCTGGTTTTAATTTGATTGGTTCTAGTTTGGTAGGTTCAACTGGTCTAATTGGTTGTTCTCCAACAATATCAGATTTAGAAGGAACAACCTCAGACTTAACAGGTTTTGCCTCAATATCAACAGGCTTACCCTTAAGAGATTCCCGCATTGATTGTCTAGGAATCTGCTCTCCTCCAAATACTTCACCTACACGATTAACTGTATATTGCCCACTGGGTAGGAGCTTTTGAGTCTTTGGAATTTCTTTAGGTGCTTCCTTACCAACTCCTAGTTTCTCAAATGTGGTAGGTTTACTTAATATCTTATTTACATATTCTCCTGCCTTAGCCTCCCCAGGCATAGCAAATCCAAGAGGTTTATTTAATAGTTCAGAACCATGACCTATTAATCCACCTAAGAATCCAGCAGCATAATTACCAGTGTTAGATAATTTCCTTTCAGCTAATGCACCTAATTTAGATAGACCAGGAATCTCTACATCAGCATCATCTGAATTTAATTTAACTCCCCCTAAATCTTCTTCAGATGGACCATGTAGAAAGCGCTGGAATATAGGACTATCTGCAATTGACTTGACTTTATCTGCAACACTGTTTATCTTATTAGGAATTTCAGAAGGCTTCTCTTGTTCATGAGAAGATAATAATTTACCTTCATGTTCATATTGATTAAAGTAATCATTGTCAGGCTCAAACTGCTCAAAGTATTTAGAATCAACTGGCATTTGGGGAGGCATTATGGTAACACTCCTAAATCTTGAGCACCATGCTGAACAGCTTCTCTTACTTTACTTTCAGGAACCCTAACTGTCAGCATCTTACCAGTATTCTTATCCTTATATTGCATTCGATGTAATTTTTCTTTACTAGGAGTTCCTGGTATTTTCTTAGCAGTAGTCTTTCTTGTTCCTACAGGTTTACCTTCTGCATCAGTTACAGTGGTAGTAGTTTCTGTAGTTGATCCAGTATCGCTAGGTGCAGCCTTAGTAGATCTAGCTTGTTCTCCTCTTTGCTCAATATGCTCAGTTTCATGTCCTGACCTTTGAGCTTCAGTTAATCGAGATTGAGCACCAGTTGCAGCAATTCTCTTTAATGCGTTTCCTTGATTGAGATTAATCTTCTCAATCTCCCCCATTTTAGACAAACCTGTCTTAACTGGAGTTGCAGTAGGATTAGTAGGATCTAACCAATAAAGATCTCCATTCTCATCTTCTGCTAATTCATGTTTAGGATGTTGCTGTTTGAATGTTAAATTATTAGCATAAGCCTCAGCACGGTCCTGTCTAATTTTTACATTAGCATCATCTAATTTCTTTTTACGTTCTAGATCTTCTTCTCTAATATCATTCTGTCTATTTCTTGATTTATCTAATAAGATATTCTGAGCCATCATTCGTTCATTAACATTCTCTCCACGCTCAGCAACCATACCAGGTTGAAGAGCTTTCATCTTCTCTTGCCAATCACCTAATTGGCGATAGTATGGAGCATACTTAGTTCTTTCCTGAGCTTCCATACCATTTTCCCCTAAACCTGCCATAGCTCCAAATATTCGCCTTAGCATACCAGGTTCAGTTCTGGTAGGCATTTGATCCAATACATTTTTATATCTATCAGAATATTCATGTTCAGGACTATAAATGTCGTCTAACATACCTCCATTATTAGAGAGTGCATCTCGTTTCATTTTCTCAGGATCATAACCTCCCCAATTAACTCTAGGAAGATTGCCGCTTATTCCCCCTCTACGGGGATCATCCATTATGATAGGACGATTATATCCTCCCTCAAGAATAGGATGATCTTTAGGAGCAAAGATATTTCTTAAACGATTGCCAAAATTAAGAAAGTCAGGCATTAGAAACCTCCTGCCGTTCTTCCAATCTTACCAGCAACATCGAATACAGATCCGATATTGCCCATAGCAGATTGGAATTTACCAGGAGCTTGATTAAGCTGATTCTGTTGTCCAATTAATCCCAATAATCTATCAACTTCTAATTTATCCTGATTCTGAATTTGGCCGGACGCATTCAACATCTGATTACCATACATATTAGTCTGACCAGATGCAGTTCCATATGTGCTTAATAATCCTGCATTACCTGCCAGCTTACCCTGATTAACCATTTGGGCTACACCAGCATTAATATTAGTATTAGCATCAGACATAGCCTGGCCTTGTTCTCTGGCCATTCTAGCTTTTAATACACCATAACCAGGCGAATATCCACCTTGCAAGGATCTACTTCTATCGACTTCTCTATTAGCTCCAGCATAGACAGACTTAAGAGGATTCGTTGATCTGTTTCTAATATCTTGAATATTCTGATCGCTGTATCCACCTGTTTTTGCAAACTCCCCATAGTTCTGTAATATCTTATCTCGTTCTTGATTTCCTTCTCCGATTGAGTTGACATAGGAATCTCTAATTTGACCATATTGAGGTTCGAGGACTCCCGTTCTTGTATTGTTAACAATATCCCTTCCTCTATTCTCTCCATACTTAATAAGATTCCTTGTTCTTGCATCATCACCTTTAGCCATATATCAATGCCTTTCCTCTAGGAAAATGAAAACCTTTTTTTAGCATAACTTTCAGCCAGTTTTCATCCTGCACAAAGGCATGGATATGTTCGTATCCATAATTACTACAAACCAAACTGGAGGCTTGTAATAGCATTTCTAATCCATCTACGCGTTTTCTAGTGCTTATGTTCTTATCAGTTACTGCTATTATTTCCGATATCGTTCTAATGCCCCCAGCAGTAACGCATTGATTATTGTCTTCAATGATGAAAGCGCCCAAGTAATGATCTTCCGGCAACTCAAACTCATTGGAATAGAATTCTTTATGAATTCTTCTAACTTCTTCCATATCGGAAGGGTTAAGAGTTCGAATCTTTAGCACCTATGCCTCTCATGAAATAGGCACCCTTTCGTAAGAAATCATAAATCTTACATCGTAGTTTTCAGCTGTTTTAGGATAGAACTCCAAATGGGCATACCCAGTTCCTACATTTCCAAGTATGATCCCAGGAAAACCTTCAATTCCACCACCTAATGGAACTCCATTAAATAGACCATGTAACTGATCTGAACTAGTAAATTTAGAAGGTATTGGCACTTCTACTTCTACAACAGAAAACAAATTAGGTGCTGTCGGAGTAATGTTTAATTTACCGAAAATCTGAACATAGCGATCCGTAACAAGAAAGTGACTATAAAAGGCATTAACAGAAGTAACATTATCAAATGGAACAACATTAGGAAAATAATAACCGGAATCAATTCCTCCATTTTTAGTAGGTAATACTCCAGTAACTTGACTTTCAAGGTCTAGTTTGTCTGTCTTTTTATTGAATGAGTTATTGATTCCCGTTTGGAAATCAGCTGCACCCCCAATAAGTGCTTTGAGGACGTTATATAATCCCTTATTCTCTGTATGAACACGAGAATTTACAAGAGTAGTATTTAACTTTGTATAATCTATACCTTGATTATCGAAACTTCTAGCCATTATTCAGGGAATGAACTGAATACTTCTCTAGCAAATAGAATAATGCGATTAATATTAAAAAACTCATTTACACTACTTACTCTTACTTCCAATGCAAGACGTTGACTCATTACATTGCAGGGAACAGTAGGTTCAATTCCTGTATTATCTTTCATTGCAATTGGAGGTAATTCATCTATAAATTCATCGTCTAAAGAATACGTTTTTAGTAAGAGATTACCTCTACCTTTTACACGCATTCTTACAGATCCGAAGTGATTTATACATTCACTTTCAGAAAACATATACGCAGTTCTAGCAAATGGCATTATGGTATCTTTACGTCAAAAGTTGAAACAAAACCTGCTTCCCAAAGAGTATCTTGTCTTTTACCAGGAACAAGTTTATAGATTCCACTGTTTGCATTTGGAGGTGGTGGAGGTGGCTCATCTTGAGCATTAGTTACATTAACAACTACATCATTCGCATTGATATTAATAGCTGTATTAGGATCTCCATTACTAACTACATATTGGGTTGTCCAACCAGGAATAGGAGTTTCTACTATTGAATAGACTCCAGCTCCTAAATTGGAGAATATTTGAGATCCTCCATCTGCTAGATTGAAATTAGCAGGAACTAATCCTCCACCTCCTGTGAAAGCAAATGATTGTGGAGATCCTGAAGGGTCTGTTAGCTTGTTAACAGATATACTACCCAGGATAATAGGACCACCAATGTCCCAATGAATAGTAACCGTGAGATCATATATTTCAAATCCTCCTGTATGGTAATGCGCCGTGCCAAAATTAGGATCATCGTCATATACCCATAATGCTTGAATACAATCCCAAGATAAATCAAATAAGAATAATTCAGATCTTGTCCAAGGAAGTCCTGTATTAGGGTTATTGGTAGCTGTTATGAATGTGTTTTGAATAGGAGTGCTAGCAGCTCCATTACCGCATCCTACAAATCCCCCAGGTAGAACTAAAGGAATCTCCATAATCGAGGGATTAGGAGAATTAACTCTAGTCCACAGATATCCAGAAGGATCGTTATATTGACTTATAAAATTCTGATCGGTAGTTGGACAACCAGCTACAGCATAAGGAGCAGCTGTTTGCTTAATAATAGTTCTAATAAAGGGCATTCCAGCTTGAGACTGCCCATGAGGACCATCACCACAATCAATAGATCCTGTAGAATCAATTCTATGTCTTACACGAAAATCTACACTTAAAATTACAGCATTTACAGGCAATACTCCAAAACCCGGATCAGGAACTTTAAATGCTACTCCTTGATCCCAAAACCATTGAGTTGAAGGCACACATCTAGCTGATAGAAATCCTCCACTTCCATTACCAATGTTTGGAATTGTAGTAATAAAAGGCATTATGCCGCTGCCTGTTCTGAACCAATAACTAATACGTTAGTCTGAACTAATGCAATGGTATTAGTTTCAATATTAAATGACCAAGGACTCCAACGAATATTCTTCCAATCCATTCCATTCTTATAATCACCTATTAACATTTGCCTATCCGGTAATGTCATATACAATATTTGAGTCAGAGAATCATTCATTAATTGAATATTAGCAAAGTCATTACGTGCTAAATCGAACCATAATTTCTGAATTTTCCATGTTAGTTCTGGCCTTTGATATGCTCCATTAAAGACCATTATTCCACTAAAATCTACAATTAGAAGGAAATCAATATTCACTCCATCAGAATCTAAAACTTGAGCAATTCCATGCACAGATGCGCCGATTCCCATATCAACTTTAGTGGGCTCACTCCAAGTAGAAGGAACATCACCATTATCAACATAACCGTAAGTCCGTGTCTTTTTAAATAAGTATAAAACATCTCTAAATTCCTGCGCATTCGTGATAGGATTACCATCAAGAGGAACTATAAGATTTCCATCTACTTGATCAATTGCTTCCGGTTCTCCCGGAGCTGATAAGTGCGCAAGAGAAACATCATCAAAAGTGGTGGTAAGAACCATCCTGCCATTATAAGTAGTGAGTGTAACCCCAGCTGGGATTTCAGAAAAATTATCAAGCAAATGAGAAGCATCGTCCAATAAATCTGCATCATAATATGCAACATTTTTTGTGGTGGTGGAATTGTCATCGATATTTCCTCCTGGGATGAAGAAAAATTGAAATCCTGTCTGATCGCCATTATAATTAGTAATTACTTTAGTGGATACCAAATGTCTTTTAATTACAAAGGAATTAGGAGATACAGGAATATTAGAAACATCAATACTTTTACGAATATCAACACCAGTAATAAACGCGAATATTTCTGGACCAGGAGCTGTAAGAAATCCTGTATCTGTTTCATATACTACAGCTATTACTCTTTGCCCAAAATCTTGTCCACCTAAGATAGATGAATTTCTAACTGTTAATGCGTTGCCGTTACTTGGAGTAGTTAATCCTCCTGCAACAAAAGGAGTAACTAATTCTGCATCAGTAAAATCTATTTGAAGTTCTGTGCTAGTATTATCAGCTAAGGTTTCCTCTAAGAAAAAAGGATAATTAACAGTTGGGTCATAATCCTTAGGATTGATAACCTTAGTGACATATACTTCCCTTCCCGTAGTTCCAACTGGACCAATGGGAATGTTATTAAGATGTGCTTGTTTTGCTCCTGGAACGAGTAATACTTGAATTTCTCCAAGTGCTGCACTTCTATCAGCTCCATCAGTAAATACTATGGCAACAAGATGAACACCGGGTTCAATACTGCCATCCGTTTCACTATTGTAACATACGAAAGGCTTAAGGCTACCATTAGTAGGAGGATTGCCAGCAGCTTTCCTAGCATTTGTTCCATCACCTTTGTAGACGTAAACAAATTCGTTTTGAACTCCTCTTTGATAATTTACACCTAAACCATCAGTAAATGTATCAAATGGAGTAATATAGGCTCTACCATTTATTGCTACAAATCCAAAATCTGTCATGCCTGCAATTGACAGAATTGGACCATAAATAGTATTAGAACCGTCTATTAATGCATGCCAGATATTACCTAAATTATCTAATGCTAATAATGATTCGCCCGTCTGCATTTTATAGTTATAATGCCGGACAATATTACCTTTTGCAACGAAAGTATCTAATCCATCTCGGCTCTCAAATCCTGACTCTACAAATTGAATATTGTTACAATCCGAGAAATGATCAGGAGGAACACTATCCTTATCACTTCTTTTCCAGAGGCCATTAAATTCCTCTATTGTGATAGGAGAATGATCCCTCAGTTGCATTTAGTAGACGCTCCTAGTCTTGTAATTAGCTCTAAACGGCCGTCTTATCGTAACAATGCTCTGCTTTCCCTTAATCGGAATCTGTAATGCTCTATGTAAGGAAAGATCAGCTAATGAATTAAGTGCCGCCGCGCGCGTTTCATTTTCACCAATAAACATTGCACATAGAGCTGCCGTTCTTCTTGAGAGATAACTTGAAATATTTACGAATTTAGCTCCTAATTCAGCATTCATTTGCTCAATTAATATAGGAGTATTGAATATTTTCTTAACATAATCAATCTTAAGATCATTAGGTTGATCTGCAACTAGAACATTTATTTGATTATCTATTTCAGACCACACAATGAATTTGCTAACCGCAGCAGTTCCTTCCATATAATGAGGTAAGAATTCTTTTTTGGTCATGGGAGTCCATTTATTTTGACCTGAAGCAGACTCCCATAACCTTTTTATTTCAATTAAATCACTTGGTAATGGAGGTGTAGAAGTGAAACTAACTACTGTAACACCAGCAGGCACAGTAATAACATTTGATGTTTCTTCAACTACAGGAATATCATTCTCCTGATAGATTTCCTGCAATTCATCTAGAACATCATTTAGATAAGGTAAAACCGCACCATTGGTATAATACCTCCGTTTTGTATCATTCATCAATGCGGCAACTTTACCTGCTATGTATGCTGGTGTGGGCATTTAAACCGCCTGCTTAAGTCCTAAATCAGCGTATTTCTTAGGATCTACAATAGTCTTACAAATGATGCAAACTGGGAAATTGTTATTTCTAAGGCTACCACATGCAGGACAATTTGTCATTTCCATTGTATTGAAATCCTGCATCCAACCCTTATTCTTAGCTACTCCTAATTCCTGAGCAGCTAATCGCATATCATCTGCAATTGCCATAGGATTATTATTAGACTTTGACCACATTGCATCAGCAAGTCTAACTAATGCACGGAACCAATTCTCTTGTCTTGCCTTAGCTTTGTCTAATAATTCTTTGCAATCTTTCTTAATATGAGGAATATCATACTCACCCGGAACAAAGAACAATCCAGGTTTTCCACCATCAGTCCATTCTAATAAACCATTAACATAATCATTAATGATTGCATTAGCAACTTCTACTGAACCACAAGTAACTTCAGTAAGAGGTTGTTCAGGTCCATTATCCTTAATCCAATAAGAAGTATGAACAACTAATAGGCCCGGAATATCATATCTTCCTGCTGGAATTTGAAATTTGCCTGGAAATATTGTAGGTTTATATTCATTAATTTCTTTAGGATAAATTGATACAATCGTGCATTTATCCATCGGATTAGGCATTGATCTAATCACACTACGCCTCATAAGAGGTAATTCGCCAATTTGTGTCATTGTGTAGTCTCCTTAATTTTGTGGGCCTGGAACCACAATACCTGATTTATGTGCCAGAGCATCAGTTACGTCTGTTTCATTACCAAACATCTCTTGAACTAACTTATCTAATCTTGCTTTCTTAATTTCAGGAGGTAAATTAGGATCATTTAGAGAAAGAGATTCCATTAAAGTATCTTCGTCAATCTTACCTCCAACTGCTTTAGCAGAAGCTCTATGAACTTGATCGATTACAATTTCACATACTTCCCATTTAGGTGGTAATGGATTACCTTGTCCATCTTCAAATACCCAAAGAGGCTCATAAGAAGTATTATCTATTAAATCAGTTTCTACAAATTCTGGAATAACAGTTAATCTTTCGATAAGATATTTGTGTGGGATATACTGACGATACTTGGGTTTTTCTTCAACTCGCTTATTGAGTAATTGGAATCCTTCTTTACTATGCTCAACCCATCGTTTCTCGAATTGATCATCTGAAAATACAATTCGAAATAATGGACGCCCATCAAGATATTTTCCGTATCTTTCTTCTAATCGACGATTAAGAATTTCAACAGTTTCCATTATTTAAACTCATATCTCAAATTAGGAACAGTCCAAGGAAATGAAACTGCAACATCTCCGCTAGTAGCGTATCCAATGTGCCATCCATCTTTATTTCTAATAGGCCAAATTGCTACTGTTCCAATATGACCTACTAAACATTCCATATCACAATACATTTCTACGCCAGCTTTACCAGCTCGATTAAAGAATCCAATATCATCACACCACTGTTCGGGATCTAATTCACCTAACCTGAAATAGGGAGGTTCTAATTTATCGAATACAGAGGTTTTGATTAAAACAAAACCCATTCCCGCATTCTTAATCTTCTTTAATCGTGGTTCATCTCCCTCAAGATAGGAGTATAATGCTTCTCCGTTATCATTTACTTCGTCAAAAATGAGAGGTCTATGAGGATGCGCGCGTTGTAAATATAAACCTGTTACAATGTCTAAATTATGTTCCATTAGCTGATTTAGAGCATTAGGCTTCATAATCATATCATCATCAATGAATAATATATCAGTGCAGCCTGCATCTTTGGCAGCTTGAACAATCTTATTTCTTCCACTAGCAGGATTATCATGAGAGAATAATTGATAAGACCCTGTAGGCTTTTCTAGAAGATGAATAAAATCGTAGAAATCTGCCCTTCTTGCAAATTCATCTGTGACTACACCAATTAAAACTTTACGCTCCATATCGTATCCTCTACTTCCACATTTTTGAATGTTTCATCTACAGCTCTTTTTACACCAAACCAAAGAGGGTGCCCATAATCATGACCGGCAATAATTCCGTTATTACTAACCAATTCGAGCGCCTTCTTAATGTCTTTTAGGACCGTTCCATATCTATGATCACCATCTATAAATACCATATCCATTGCTAAAGAGGATTCAAAATTATAAGAGAATCCTCTACATACTATGACTTTACCGGAATCAATATGGTCCTTTAAATTTCGTTTGAAATAAGGCAAACAATAACTATCTACATCAGATATTAACTGTCCTGCATCAGTTCTATAATCCCCATTCCAAGGATCAACTGCCCATATCTTAGCATCTAATCTACTATTATCTGCTAATGCTCTAGTAGAACGGCCATGATATGAACCAAATTCTACAATTGTTTTACAACTCTCAGCTGCTTTAGCTAGCCATGTTAATTCTTTCTCAGACATCCAACCACCAATTTGTAATGCCTTTGAAATATCAACATGACTAGCTATCATTATACTACCTATGACTTAACGTAGTATTTCGCTTCTAACGGATTGAAAATCAAGAAACATGGCACATTCTGAGTAGGTGTTGCCACAGCCTTGATATTACCGCCAGTTGTAGTAAATGCTGTTGGCGTAGTTGTAGTGAAAATCATACACAACGTATGCATAGCATTTACAGGAGGAGTAACAGTTGCAATTGCTACAGTTCCACTAATGAAAGTTAAGAACTGAGTAGGAACAACTGTTGCAGCAGAAGCTAATGTTGCAGGCTTCTTCTGGATTGCACTATGGACTGTAGATAAGTCCTGGAAATCAGATTCAATCATCTCCTATACCCCTGAATTAATATACCACTTACCAACAACAGCATCCCACACTAGGAAAACTGCTCTATTCTGAGCAGCTGTAATACCAACCAGAATGTTGCCTGATGTGCCTAATGTAACAGCACCATCAACAGGAATCAAAATCAAAAGAATACCACCTCTATCCAACATTAATGGACTTGTAATGGTATTAATCGTAGTTGATCCCGTTACTTTGACAACATCTGATTTTACTACAATACTAGATGCAGATGCTACGACTTCATTGCTGGTTTTGCTAATTGCGCCTGGAATCATTCCTCCACCTCCACTATGATTCCTTAGCTAATTGTTACAGTCCAATTGTTACCACTTTTAACAGTAGTAACAGTTGTAGCTGCAGCAATAGCAATTGGTGGTATCACATCACCATTGTTTTTGAATAGAGTAATCATATTCTTATCTGTATCGATAAGAAATGAACTTACTCCCTGAAATACAGCTGCTGCAACGGTTAATCCCGGTCCAGCAGTTCCAGTAATCGTAAATGTAGCTGACATGATTAGTAACCAGCGGTAATTGCCAAATTATCAATATAAGCGCAAGCTGCAGGATTGCCAACAAACGTCTGCATACCTACGATCATATAGAAGATTTCAGCAGTTGCTACACCACCTGATGCACCACGAATCTCAAAGATTTTCCTTCCATCAACCATGTAGAAGCCTAATGGAAGAATCTCACCACGTCCCCAAACAGATTCGAGAATGAAATCGATTCTCTTTTGGTTCCAATTGTAGTGAGTTCTAACGGTAGCACCAGCCATCTGTTTGCCACCGCCGAAATACATATTGAGACTCTCATCCTTAGCCTGCTTTTGAATAATCGAAACTAACTGTCCGATTTCCTCATAGGCAGCTTCCTGTGCAGGATGCATCCAAGCTACTGGATTGAAGTTCTCATCATCTCCAACACGATTACCAATCTTATTAATTGCCAAGCGTGGTAATGGTAAGGTCAATGCGGCAGCATTTCCATTAACTCGATTAGCTCGAATTTCAGGAGTATTTGCTCTATTAAAACCTAACCAAGTTCCAGTTGACGAATTATCATGATGATAAGGCACACCATACAATGCAGGAAGTGCCGTTGGAGTAGCAATACCATTAGTAACAATCAAGTCACCGGCAATTACACCACCGATTTGAGGATTTAACTTAATAGTTTTATTCTCAACATCCCAAAATGTAATCTGCGCAGTTCCTCGATTAGTTGCTAATGTGGAATCAAATACCTGAACTGTCTGACCAAGGCGCATTAAGCGAGCGCCAAATCCATCAGTAGTTAAGGTAATAACATTCTCACCACCAGCAGGTGTATCAGTTGTAACTGTTCCAATTACGCCTGTTCCATTCTGCTGTAACTGAGCATCTAACTGCCTCTGTATTTCATCTAATGCAGTAGCAGTCATACGCCGCACAGAACTAATAACAGCCTTACGACTATCATCAGTTGCAACATCTGCTAACTTGGTATATTCAATTGCCTCAACCATGAAAACACAATTGAGAACTGCCTTATCCCAAGTCTGTGCTCCGCCTCTACCTAAATCTCCACCATCCAAATTAACATATCCAAATGACCCACCAGGTCTAATTTCTAATGGAATACGCATTTGGCGATTAGAGATCTTCTCTACATCGCGCTTCTTAATAGATGCATAGAATTTCTTAGTGCGCTCGAATAATGTTCTAACTGTATGAACAACGCGCTCTAATTCTAATGCAGCTACTTGGGACTCTGTTGCTGCCATTTATTAATCTCCCATAAGAGCATTTAATTTATCAAGCGTAGATGATCCACTACTATTAGGAGATTCTTTGGTAGTATTTCTATCCCGGTCGCCATTATTCCGGCCTGTAATTGGCAGTCTACCTGAGCGATCTCTCTCAACTCTTTTTCCAGGTATTCCCTTTAAGGCTTCGTTCTTAGCCTTTTGTATTACACCTGGTAGTAATGTTCGCGCTTTGTATATATAAGCGGATATAACCTTCTCCACTGTTTGTGAAGATAAATTTCCCTTTCGGGACTCTTTCCAAAGACTATCAACAGTCCTTTGGAACGACTTGTCTTGAACCATGATATTCTCAAGGTTCTTCATTGCATCTCTAACAGCGTTTTTCTTAATGTATTCTGTCATAGAATTCTTTTTATCGATATTCATGTCTATGACAGATTGAATCTTGTTATGAACTTTGCCCATTGCATCGTTCTTAACAGTTTCAAATCTCTGATTATCCCAACTACGTCTTTCTTCTCTAACCTTATCAACTTCCGTGTTCTTAGTTTCGGATAATCTTCCCGTAGGTTCAAATTTAGTTCTGCCGAACATGAACTTATTTAGAACCCGCGCCGCATTTAATAATTCAGCAGCTTCTTCTTCATCATCCGTATCTTTAGAAGCTGTAGCTAATGCTTCAACTGCCTTGTTAACTACACCACCTACTACATGAAGATATGCCTGCTGATTAACTTTCTGTAAAGTAGGAAGATAATCATCTGCTAACTTATTAAATGATTCATCTCCAAAATCTTTAACAGCTAATAAGATTCTTTCAATATTACCTTCACCTAAATCAGTTTCAACCTGATCATAAGTTTCTGATTTCTCAGATGCTTCCTTAGCAGAGCTAATATCAGGAAATATTTCTGATAATTGTCTACCCTTGAATAATTCGCCTTCAATCCCAGGAAAGTCTTTAAAGAAATTAGGATACTTTTTTAAGATTGCCTTTTTCCCAGGAGGAATAATAATCTTATCTTCATCTAAATCAAGCTCTTCTTCCTTCTTCTTTTCCTCATCTTCCTCTTCTTCTAATTCAGTATCTTCATCTTTATCATCTTTGTCATCATCTTTATCTTTTGTAGACGTATCAGTCTCTTCGTCTTTATCCTTTTTATCGTCAAGACCTTCATCGTCCTTATCATCTTCACCCAATAATTCCGTTACTTCGCCTATATCAAGATCGTCATCAGCATTAATTTTGTCCGACGGGAGTTCTGAGTTCATTTTTATTATCTCCTTTTATTTGCTGCGACTTTTTAGACTTTGGATTTTGTCCATTGCCTTGTTCTTGACCCGCAGCAGCGGTCATTTGTGCTTGCATTTGTAATTGAACTTGCATCATATGCATTTTATAATGCAATAATACATTGAGATAACCTGCCTGATTCTCAATTTTAGCTAATCTGCCTGCATCAGATACTAACCAAGTTCTACAGGTTTCAGCTTCTATTGCATGATCATCTAATTCAACATCAATAGGAACTGAGGGTGTTCCATCTGGAAATGGTTCAGAATCAAGAAGCTCTCTGATTTCTTCATTCTGTTTAATTCTAAATTCATCCCCAGGAATAACAAATTCTTGAATTCCAGTAGCTTCCCTTAATAATTTAATGTTTTCAGTAGAGAATAATGCCTCATTGATCATTTGATTATTAAGACCAATAAGGGCCATTAAATTATCTTTCTTTTGTTGCCAGGTAGAAGGTATTTGCTCTGAACCTTCTATTTCAATTGAACCTATTTTTCCTTCTAATTCTGATTTCTTAATAAATACTTTTATATGATTACCTTGATAATCCTTCTTAGTAAAATGTTCATCATCAACTGAATCTTTAATATAAGAATCGATTACTTTACCCCATAATTCCTTCCACCATAAATTAATCATCTTCCAGGGGGTTTGTAATCTTTGCAATGCCTGCGCGCGTGACATTGCATATTCAGAAGCTGTCTTACTTCCTTGTTCAGATCCTCCGCCTCCAAATAATGAAGGTAATGCACCTATTGCTAACTGACCCATACCCTGAATTTGAGTTCCAAAAGGCATTACTTCAGGGCTTAATGTTGCAGTTTTTAGAGTAGTAAATGATTCTGCAATTCCTTTAGTTGCAGCTTGAGGTTTAGTTGGATATACACCTCCAGGTGTTGCTTCTGTTTGTCTATAAGCTTCAAAATCTAATACACTAGGATCTGCAAATGTTTGAGGTATTCCCTGTTCAATAGTTTGCAGAGTTAATGCGATTAGATCATTTGTAATATCTTGAACAGAAGTAAGCAATAAGCCAAGGGGGTCAAAGTGGATATAATCAGAAAGCGGGTTTTTCGTGATAGTCCAGCAATCATCTAAACACTCATTATGTGCTTCAACGAAGTGATCATTTACGAAAATTGCTTTGCACCCGTCAGGATATTTTTTCTTTAATTCAGGAACACATTCCGAATCCAAAATCCAATAAGATTCTGGCCTAAACCAATACATTCTAATAGTTACATTATTATTAGGATAATCTCCATAGTATTGTGTAGATAATCTTCCCCATCTTTCATAGGGATCATACATTCCTGCCATTCCCTCATTCTTAATTTGCAAGTCCTTAAATTTCTTCCCTTGCAATTTTTCAAATCTTTGAATGGCATTCGCATAATGCGTTTCGTATGAGAATCGGAGATAGGGAATATCCTTCTGTTCCCTTGCATAATTAGGAACCTTTACATTCAATCCACCATAAATCTCAACACACTGTCTAGATTTTGGTTTCTTTGTGATTCCTACTAATCTTGGAACTATAAGTTTTTGTTTCGCTAATGAAGGATCAAGAGCAGTTGCACAATCAGGACAAACAAGTTCTCCTTTATTCAACAATGCATGAAGATGAACATCCTCATCTCCAGGCATAAATTCATCAAGCTCAGTTAAATCAAAATCTTCTGTTTCTTCCTCAATGGGAACGTCCATTTCTTGTTCTGCGAATAGTTCATCTGATAGAACCATTCCACAAGTAGGACACTGGCGTGCTTCTACTTCTTCATCCTCATATTCTGCATCATCATAAGTTCCATATTTCTTATCTTCCTTTGAATATGTATAGGCTGCTACCATTCCCTCCGTGCATAACAAATATAATGCCTGAAGGAAAACTAACTGCGCGTTGATATGTCTTGATACTAATTCATGAATATGATTTCCTGCCTTTGCAGTTGCAATATCAGCAGGATTATCTGCATCATCTGGCGTGCAATGAATAACAGGAATGTTAATGGAAAGTGCAGCAATGATAGATTCTAAATAAGCACGGAAAATGTTAATAGGTTTGTCATAATAAGCTGCATCGTTATCATTAACATCATCAGCCGTATTATCATATACTCGCCAATCATGTGCAGTCTCACTAAACCAAATTCTAGTAAATCCTGCCCAATAGAGTTTCATCTTCCGCCATTGACGTATTTGTCTTTGACGAACAGAAACATCCTCATTCTCAAAATGATCAGCTATATCTTTAATTTTACGTTCTAGTTCTTCGGAGATTCTTTCCATGCTACTCTTTCTTGGAGTATGCTTTTCTTAATCCTTCCGGAGTCTTATCTGCAAATTCCTTGGCTTTCTTCTTAGTTAAAGACTTTCCTCCCTTTTTAGGTTTCATTCCATGCTCTACCGCACGCATAAACTTATATTGATCAGGACTGGTTGCTGGCATCTACAACTCCTAATTCTTGTTCAATTTCGTCAATCTTATCTGCTACTTCAGGATTTTGTCTCTTAATATCCGAAATAATTCCCTTACGCGCCTTCTCCATATCTTCCCGTTCTAATCTTCTTTGAGTCACAGCCCACGGAGTATGCTTAGGAACAATAGGTTTGGGCGCCTCTTGAGGAACATTTACCATCCGTATTTCCGGTTTAGTAATAGCAATAATTTGATCCAATAATGCTTCATTGTTTGCCTGCAGAATCTTATTTTGTTCTCTATAAATCTCACATCCCTTACAGGGCTCATATTGTTTACCTAATAAAAAACTAATGAATCTTAACATATTTCCTTCTCCAATAAGACTTCCTAACAACTCCTAAGGGCTTCGCCACTTCCAAATGCTCCATTTTACGATAAAATGCAGTTTGATCGCCAGTAGCTTGCACTGTCGCAATAGCCGCATTAATCTTGATTCGCTTCTCCATTTCAGAATCCGGGCCATCACAAAATCTATTAACAGCTTTACATAAATATCTTAAGTTATCGATTGGATCATCACCGCTAAATTCTGCTATGTCCTCAATTTTCTTTTCATCATGAATACACATTGGAATAGTTTCAATAAGAACTTTACAAGTATCAAATATTTGAAGTCTTGGAAGATTCGCTTCTGCTTCTTCATCAAAAAATCTAGCTTTATATTGTTTAACCGCCTTTTCTCCATAATTCCGATATAACATCTGTGCATATTCTAAGTCGTAGAACTCACCATCCGCCTTAAGTAATGTTTTACTTTCCCAACGCATGAAATCATGAATACTTTGAAGTCCAGCAATACGAGAACCGGGCGAATTATCTGAACTGGAAGGGACAAGTCCAGAATATCTTTGCACCTGTTCAGCAATAGTTTCGACTCCTCTTTCTTGCCATGCGCTTCCACATAAAATAAAGTGCACGATATTCTCATGCTGAGATATTTCACCAACTTCTGATGCCCAAAATGGAACATCTCTACCTATCCAATAACGTTCTCGGTAAATATACACTCTATTGTTTGGTGCAATTGCTGCCCACATTGCATGGCACATTGCTCGTTTTCCCCAATCAATAGACAAAACCTTTGGCCACCATTCTGGCACATCAAATGGTTCGATAACGTGCAACGCATTATTAGGTTCATTAGGAAATCTAATTGGTCTAAATTCTGGAAAAACGCTTCCTTCGAATGCGTGCCAGTCTCCGTATTTCTTAGCTCGCTTCTCATTTTCTGGTAGTAATTCTAACTTCTGTAAATATTGTGGATCATATTCCATACCGTGTGTATTATCTTGTGGGAACGCGGGTATGAATATTCTATATAAATATCTTCCAGTTTGTTCATTGTAAGTCTTAGGATCTCTTATTAATTTGTATCCTTCTTCGCAGGGTCTAACAAATCTATTGTATACAAAAGTTTGTCCAACACCGCCTGGATTCGTTCCGTTGCGAACAAAAGAAAGGTTGAAACTACTACCAGGGCGGACACGAGAACCAACCATATATACGTATGGAGCTTCTTCGAAATGCGTGAGTTCATCAAAAGCACAATAATTATACTGAGCAGAGTCATACTGCCTAATATCAGAAGCATGTTGGACATGCCCAAAGTCCATGTATGATCCATATTCTGGCCATTCCCAACTGTGCTTTGTTTCATTATACTTGGCACCTGTTAATGGATAGTAGTCTTTAGAAAGTCTGATAATCTCTCGTTCAAGATCTGGAAATTTACGTCGAAGAATAATTCCCTTGAAACCGCGATATTTATAAAACCCTCTGATGAGTGGCAATAAAGTAAGAATAAATGACTTTCCCCCATAGGCAGCGCCACCATATAAGGCTTCAAAGACTTCATCTGGAATAGAGAGAAAATCCTCCTGTCTTTTATTTGGTTTAACTTCTCTAATGAAGTCATTACCCGGATCTCCAAATTGAATCATTTTGAAAATCTTGGCCTAGCTGGATATTGAGAATTATTCTCTAATCCCCTTAATTGCATATTTATATCTTCAAGTCTGTCATTTGTAGCATCAATTCTATAATTCATTAATCCCATTTGACTTTGCATAACATTAATTGTTTTGGTTAAATCTTCAATCCTTTCTAAACTTGCGGATATTTGCTTTTGAGAATTATTCCAAATAACGCCTGTGGCACCTAACAACCCAGCAAATAGAACACTAATTACTTTGTTGTATACATTATTTCCATCCACGTTACGCCGCCTTTAATTGAACTAATGCACTCCCCGTTGTGCATCTTACAAATCCTCCTGCACTTTCCGCACCTACAGTATTAGCATTTGTCAATGCCACCCAAGTAGACTCATCTAACGATATTTCTACTGCTGCTGAAGTCTTAATCCAACATCTCCTAACCGGGAGCGCATTGGATACATTCTGAGCTATCGTATGAACAGGACCAATAGTTAAAAGTGTAAGAGCCATTATAACTCCTTTAAACAGGACTCCTTGCATTAGCTTTTACTACAAATTCTCCTAGTCTTAAACATCTTAGATTACCAGGATTAACTCTTGAAATATCATAATAATAAGTTCCAGGTTCTATATCCGATTGTCCGCCTATACCACCTACTATAATAATGTCATATTTTCCCTGTGGCATAACTGTTCCAATAGCTGTTACTTGGAACATTTTAACCGGATCATTAGGTGCCATTGATACAGTAAAAGATATAACCCATCCAGTAATGTCAGTTCTTACCTCCGTCATATGGAGAGTAATATCTTCTGCTCTTACTATCGTGATAGATTCTTCTATTGGCATGAATGACCGTCTGTGTCAAGATAGTATTCAGTTCTTTGTGATTCTAAGTCGTAGTCATCTGCCTGTGAGATTAGATAATACTCTGCTGCTTCTGATAAGAGACAAATTGGTCTACCAATAATCTGTGGTAATACAATTCCCATTCCTTGCAGATAATCTACGCCATTCCTATTAATTCTTCTAAAGACTGGCCAATTATACTGAGCAAATGGTAAGTTTCCTTCAACTGATGTAAGAATGCTAAGTGTATTATAATCGAATCCCTTACCAGACTTAATCAGAGCAGGATTATTGAATAATACCGGAACAAATGGAACCTCATTAGCTCCTACGAGTTGAACAATACCATAACCAAATCCTACCTGATTCCTTCTACCAATTTTCGGATTTGGCCAATCTTTCTGAGTCTGAGAAGTAAATGGTAATGGATTAAGAGAACTTTGTTGTAAGTTATTAATCCAGCTAAGTGTAGGTCTATCTTTTCTACCAGGAATAAGTGTAATAACACTAGAAGTAGGATCTTCTCTAGTAAGAGTCTGACACCAAATCCATCCTGGCCTTAACCTAGGTTTAACTCTTGGATTTGAGAATTCATCATTGGTTAATGGGAACTTAATATCATCAACAAATCTGCTAACTGTTCTAACAAATAAATGACGTGGAGTTCTTGGATTACTCCAATCAATAGGAATAAATGGAATATCTGGTGCAGCAGGAGTTAATGTAGATTGTAAAAGATTGACAAGATAGGTCTCTGCTAATCTCTTACCTCTAACAGGAATTGATAAATCATATGGAACAAATGGAGTATTCTCAGTTAATTGTGCAGTAGCTACAAATCCGACTAAGTTAGCTTTTCTAAGACTTGGATTCGGGAAGTCATTATTTATGAGTAATGGAATAGCTTCTTCATAGAAGAATGGCCTATTCTGGATATGAGTTAACGCATACTTAACTACTCTAGGATTCGGATAGCTATATTGAGAGAATGGAACGTCACTCACTGCAAGAGAATCACTTAACCAATCAAATACTGGCCGTTTCTTTCCAATAACATTGTTATAAATCTGCCTACCAGGAGGCATACTAACAATTGAAGTAGCCGTAAGTGAATTATTAATCCATGTCTGTTGTCCAATCGCACTCTTACGTGGAACTATAGTATTAATTACATTAAGAGGTTGAGTTGGTAAGTTAGTATCAAATGTCCTATAATCAATATGCCCCATGTAGGAGCGAATAGGACGCTTACCTGGAATAAGAACAACATATCTAGTAGATGGCTTAGATTCCGGTGGAGCTGCACTAGGATCAATTGTATAGAAATCATCCCAATTAGGATTTAGTTTTCTCTTAGCAGGGGGATTAGGCCAATCTCTTTGTCTAGTAAGAGAAGTTAGAGATGGTTCTGTATAATAAGATGGTCTTGCCTGTAATATAGAAGGAACAGTAAACTTACTCTTTAATATAGTAGGCGCAACTAATGGAGTGGATATAGGTCTAACATCTAATTGCTGATATAAAGCCGAGAATGCCCAATCCTGTGGAATTTTACCACGAAGTCTAGGATTATTTAAATTAGTTGGAATATTAGGATTCTGAACCGCCGGCTCATCAATCTTACGTGAGAATATCCAAGTATTCGGTCCTACCTTACGAATATCTGGATTCCTATAATCATCCTGTTTGAATGGTTTAATATCGGTATAATAGAATTGACGATTCTGAGTCCAGTCAGTTACAGCTCTTTGCCTCTTACGAATAAAATCTGGAATTTCTGCATATGAAAATGGAGGCTGCTCAGGAGGAGTTGGATTAATAGAAGTGCTAATTCCAACTATTAATCCGCCCTTTCTAGGAACTTGGGCAAATTGATTAACGGTGGGAGGCTGAACAGGAGCAGTAAATAATGTAGTCTCTAATAAATTCTGAACCCAGGTCTGTGATTTTAACTTGAAGGGTGCAGGATTAGGCCAATCATACTGATTATTAGGAGTTAAATCAGTATAGTATTGCGGGCGCGATTGAGTCCAATCAGGATTAAGTTTCTTCTTATATTGTGGATTAGTCCAATCTGTCTGAACTAATGGACCCTGAGTTACAGGAACAAGAGTATTATTCTGATTATCATTAAGATGAGTAAGAGCGGTCTTAGTCTTTACTAATGGACTCGGCCAATCAGTCTTATTGAATGCAATATTAGCATCATCAACTAATCTACTAATATTCCTAACAGTTAATCTTCTAGCGGCTCTAGGTGCAGGCCAATTACTCTGACTGAATGGAGCCTGTGCATCTGGTTGAATATTTGGTAATATTTGAGATGAAAATACGATTGGCTGATTTTTCCTTAAATCTGGATTACGCCAATCTTTAGGAATAAATGGAGGAACTCCATCTTCTTGTGGTCTAGTTGCAATTGTAATTAATAAAGGTCTCTTAATTGGAGGGTTAGGCCAATCAGTTTGAGTAAATGGAGCAGTTTCTAGTGGGATTAAGCCGGGAGTAATGTCATCGTGATTATTAAGGGTAGGCTCCCAGCTAATACGTCCTAATGACGCATTAACTATCCCGCCGGAGTCTACTGAGGTCTGACTCATTAACCTGCTACTGTTTGAAACTGTCCTGCGTAAGTAGTTGCAGTGGCTGCTGGTTTAGTAATCTCTAAGAATGTTAAACAAGCATCATCAAATACTCTAACTAAATTGAATGCAGTCATAATTCCATCAGTTACACAAATCTGATTTACTACAGGACATGGTAACATTGCAATAGGATGACCCATCATAAACCAAATAACTCCTGTTGCTACTGCTGCCGAACATTGCATCTGAGTTAATGCCTTAACTCCTACGTCTCCTGTAGCTAATGGTGCATACCACTGTTGTGCGGGATGATCTAGTCTATCTGTAATTGCTGAAGCATTTCCAGTTAATGAAGGTAATGTAGCACCAGTATTTCCGCCCTCATCTGTATATTGACAAACTGTCCAGTTATGTGCAGTTGCAGCTAATGCCGTTCCACCTACCTGAATAAATAAGAAATTTCCACCTGCATAATCCATTGCAGATGGTGTAGTAGATTGATATCTAGTAGGAACACCAGTCACGGCTTCGGTGCCGGTGCTATTCATAGTTTTATTAACACCGAATATCAAATCATATAATAGTAATGTATTAGGAGAAACACTAGCTGAGACTTCACCCTTTACGAAATGTTGTGTATCAGGACTACTAGGATTAGTAAATGGGAATGCACCAGTTGAAGTATCATCAAATGCAGTTCCACCGGGCGCATTACCAGGTGAAGCACCTACTGCTGGTTGTGGTCCTAATCTCCATAATGAACTTGTTACACCAGCTACACCAGTTGGTCCTACTTTATTAAATGAATAATAACGAGACTTACCCGTCGATGCCTCTGAAATAATATCTGATAGGGATGTAAATCCCGTATTAACCTGCGAAGATTGTTTCTGTGCCCATCTCTTAAATGCCTTAGTTCCTCTATCCCTAATAAAATCAGAAGTATTACCTAATTGACCAGCACGAATAATCCCTCTAAAATCTCCACCTTTACATGCCCATACATTACCAGGAACTCCTGCGACTGCAATAGGAGGACCATACCAATTTCTCATCGAGTTAGAAAGATGTTCTACTTGTTCCTTACCAAGCCATCTCTCTAACTTATCTGAATGAGTAGATCTCTGAAAAGAATGCATTGGCTTCCTAGTTGTATTGAGCTTCGACTGTCGTGAATAATGGGGATGCTACAGCCGCTGCACCTAACCATTTATCCATTAAGTAATTCTTAAGATCATTTAGATTCGCACCAGCATAGGTGTCATCGTAAGTTACGTCCTCACCTATCTGAATATCAAATCCTGCAAAAGGAGTAAATGCCAAACAAGCATTACCACTAATAGCACTAATGTTTCCAATACCATTATTATCAGCTGTGGTTACGTTTCTATTGGCATCTATTAGAATAAGATGCAAATTATTTACACCCGGAGAAACATTCTCAAGAGTAACAATGGATATGTAAGGAGCATTGATACTAATAGGTAGTGCCGCAATCTTAGCAGAACCATCCCAAACATAAGCATATATTTCTTTAGTTCCAGCATTATCTCTACAGAGACAACCTACGAATCCACCGGCATCTTCCCATACAGGATGATTAGCCCATAGACTAGCACTGTTTAATGTAATTGCTCTCGGAAAGAATACTGTTGCTACAGTATATTTATTATTAGTTATAAGATTACTAATAGGCTTAACACTAGCAGCAGTTTGATCGTAAGCTGTGCATTGATCAACTCCATCAAAATCAGCCGCGCCTAAACTAGCTTTAATTAATGATGACGATCTCCATCTAGGAGTAGAACTGCCACCACCATTAACAGGAGCATATAGAAAATCAGTTACACTACCAGAAGTCTTTTCCCATATTTGGAATATTTCATTATCAGAAGGAATTCCAGTATGAATACCTGAACCGCCCCCATTAGCTACTTTGAATAGTTTAGTGTTAACACTAGCATCAAACTGAGATGTGAGGCTAGTGGAGGGAACAGGCATTAAATTCTCTTAGCATCAATCATTGTAGTAAATGGAATGCCAGAAGCAGGTAATGGATCTAAATCACCACCAGACCAATTATCTGCAGATACACTAGCATCAAACATTCTAATTCCAGGTTGACCTGAAGCTAATTCACTACCAGATGCTTGATCAGTTCCTATCTGAACTCCATTCTTATAAGCCTTAAGAACATTACCCCTAATCTCCAATCTCATTACATCGCCAACTGAGAATCCTACTCCACAATCCTGTAATTGAGTTCCTACAGTATTAATAGTCTTTCTTATAGTTGTATTTGTAAGGTCAGTTCTAAGATCGTAATGACCTTCATCTCCACCGCCTGCACTTCCTGATGCTCTAACTATAACATAAATAAATGATCCAGGTGGAACTGCACGAATAGTCCATTGAGAGAATTGATCTGCACCAAATGTATTAGTTGCAAGATTCCAACATAATTGTGCCGATCCGCCCACATTCAGATTTACAGCTTCATTAGTATCAATAGATATATCTAAAGCATTCAACTGAGTCCAATTTGCACCCAGGTTAGGTGAATTAGCTCTATTAAAGTCGTCAGATGCAGTAGCCATTATGGAACTTCAACAAGAGCTGCTAGAGAATGTAACCATTCCTCAATCCTAGTATATCCAGAAGGCATAACATCATGAGGATTAGCAGGAACAGATACAGGAACATTTAAGTTAGGCATTGCAGGATAACCACCTACATCGCCTTGAACTTTAACAAAACTATTTCCAGTAGGAGGTCCAGTTCTCGCATTAATATAATTAATGACACGTTGATCGATAGCATTCCTAGCAGCGGGTCTTTCTCCAACCCTAGTTAGAATGTAATTCTCAAATCCTGCATCAGCAGAATTTAATGGAGTTGGGAAGATATTAATAGGCGCTCTTGCAGGTGGAGATCCTACATTAGGATTGTAAGCTAATTCATTTCCCTCTGCAACAAAGGATTTACCGAGAGGATTCTTAAGAGTATTATTCAATCTATAGATAGCATTACCAGCAGGTGCCGGACCCGGAGCATTTGGATTATCATAGTATGCACCATAACAATTAGGAGAATCAATTGCTGTAGTTGAACCCGGTCCAGGTATTAATAGATTCTCTACCATTGAAACTGCCCAAGGACCACCTGCACCAGGATTTCCACTAATATCAAAATTAGCTAGGAAATTAGACCAAGGACCATACCAATTATAAGTAAGATTGTTTATAGATACATAAGAACAATCAGACTGTGCATATGGATTACGAACTCTACAACTAACCATTCCATTCTGAATCATTGATACGCCGCTAGTTCTAGCTCCAAATAGAATAGCATGTGAATCGTATCCTGCACCGGGTGGAACTTCAGGAGCTTCATCTAATCCTTCAGTAACTAAACATCTCCAGAAACAACTATTAAGATCTGTAAACACATCTGAGAAGAAACAGAGATTTTCATCTATCGACCATCCTACCGACATTTGAGATAGGACGATATGTTGCATATTCGCGCCGAAGCCAATAAAATTACAATTGTCTAATTTGCCAATTCCCCATGCTCCATTCCTAATAGCAAAATGCTGAAGCAAAACATCATGCGTAGTGCATTCAAATCCATATTTCCTGAAACAGATAGGACCGGGCGCCGTCTGTCCATCAAATCTAATATAAGGATCACTTATCCTTATAGTATCTAACATATCTATATATCCGCTTACTTCTGGTATAATAATGCGCGGAGTATGAACTTCCTCAAATGCGTATCTAGCTGTTCCTGGCACACCTGGAACTGTATCTACAAGAGTTGTTACTTTAACAATGGTAGGAGTAGCAGAACCATCATAAGGTCCTCTAGTTTCCATTCCAAATCCCTGACCACCAGGAACGATAAGTAATGGACCAGCAGGGCCAGTAGTTTGAGTTGTAGTATTACTATAAGGTGAAGGACCACCAGCATTCTTAGCGCGCATTCTATAAGTGTATTGTGTCATGATACTTGAGTATCTGAGAATGAACTTTGATTTGCCGGTAAATTAGTTCTAAGCTGAAATGGTCCGCCGTCTATACTTACTTCTAATTCCTGCACATCCGCATTGTTAGCATTAATCTGCCAGGATAAATCAATGCGATTGTTAGTAATTAGAACTGATTGTAAGTTAGAAGGAGCTGCCGGTGCAACTACTACTGGATTTCTAACTATAAGCATAAGATTCACCGGGGAACTTTTGCCTTTTGTATCTGTTACTGTAAGCGTAGTTTTATATTGTCCATCAGCAACATAATCATGTTGTAAATCTATGGGCGGATAATCCCTACCATTTTCTTTAGAACCATCTGCCCAATCCATACTCCAAGTAGAAAGTCTAGTTCCAGCTCCAGGTCTAGTTCCTGAAGTAGATACATTTACTTGTCTACCTACGATACTATTAAGGGTTAATACAGCTTTAGTAACTGGCTTAGCCATCTGATTCCTAATTAGGAAATAGCTACAGTATGCTGCTTCGCTGAAATAGTATGTGTAATAGTAGCCGCTGCATCAATATCAATCTGTAATGGTGGCTGACCTCTTACAGTAATTTCAGCAATCTTCTGATCGAAATCATAAAGTAAATCAGTAACATCTGTGAACGTCTTAGTAATTGCCTGAGCAGGTCCAGTTTTCATAGCAGTAACGGTTACTTGACTTGGCATTTTATTCTCCTATGTTTTGAATTCCATGAGATTGCAATCTTCTAGTGCCCACCAAGATAAACGCGCTCAACGAGTATCTCGATTTTTAAAAGTTCCCAATCAGTGTCTTACATTCATGGAACCCAAACTTTTATTACAGAGTTTCGAAGATAATACCTGAACCTAACAGACCAGGCGTGCCACCAGTAAACGCGTTCAATGAAAGTTCACCTAATGATGCAGTATTTCCAAGATAGGAAACAATCTCATCAGGTCCATTAACCCACCGAACAACTCCACCGAATGCATTAAATGAGAGGGGAACAAGAATACCAAGAGTTGCAGAACGCTGAGGCTTGGTAGTAGATGCTGCATAATTAACTGGCGGTGCAGCTAATGCCGCTGTTGAAGGATCTAATGCAGCTAGACGTGCAGCAGTAAGAGTTGCTCCAACTGTTGAAGTCCTACCTAATACCATAAAGGTAGGAGATGAAGCGCCTGCCTGTCCGCCTAAATAAACTTCTCTAAGCTCACCACGCTGAGTAGACGATCCACCTTGAATAGTCTGATGTCCGTTATCAGTCATATTCGTAGCGTCTGCTACTGCAACAGGTGTCCATGATGGAATAGGTGCTGACCATCTGGCATGTAACATTCCATCAGGACTTTGATTCCAGGGTAAAGTATAAATACCTTTCATTTCAAAACCTCCTATGAATTTGCAAGAACTATTAAGGGTTCATCTTCAGGATGATGAGCAAGGAAATCCGCCGCTTTATCAACTACTTTCTTGAATGGAACACATTGTCCTGTTATCCTTAACATCTTTTCACACTCGTCGCAAATATAATGATGACAATAAGGACAACGCGCTCGATCTCTAACTCTTTCCGGATTAAGTATGATTCCTCTTTCACAATGAGTGCAATTCTTCGTATCAGCTTCGAAAACTTGCCCTTCATTTACAATTACTGTTTTATTACGTAATCTTTCAGGAACATCTTCAATATTAATTCCAGGAGAATTGGAATGATCTATAATTAAATAACCTGTATGAGATCCAAGATTCTTCATAATCTAGGAACTTGGAAAAGGATTTCCTTTAATAATATAAAATAAAGCTATTCCTGCAATACAAATATTAAGAATTAACAGAACGTCATTACCAGCTTCAAATCCTAATATTCTAAATAAAGGAGGTAAAACTAAATGAATTAGAACAACAGCAATAACCGCGATTATGATTCTCCAAAGTAATGCAGTCATAAATTAATCCATATCTGAAAGATCGTAGATTGAATTATTTTGAATGTCTTCCATTGCAACTTTTAATCTATCTTCTTCTGTAGGCTGCTCTAAGTTTAACATAACCGGATCAGATTTCCCTTCCTGAATTAAAGGCGCAGGAATTTCTGATCTCTGAATATTTCTAACAGAGATTTCATATTCCGAATTATTTGTTAAACCAGGAATTGTAGCTACGCTTTGGACGGGAATTACTTTATTGATTTGATCTCTTGGAATATCTAATCCAGGAAATTGAGGCTTGAATTCTACTAGCTCTATCTCAGGAGATCCGCATATCGGACAGTTTTTATTGTTTAAGGGATTACCTGTAATAGAGACTGGAGCTGAATTAGCATAATACTCCTCTGGTTTAATCCATTCTCTTTTACATTCCCTACAATACCAACGATGCGCTGAGTTAGACATCGATCACCTCATACTTAGAAACTTCTCTTTGCTTAGGTGCATATAGGTGTAAATGAATTCCACCACCCGCATTATTTCCACTACGATCGGATACCTTTTCAACAATTCCAGATAACATAGAAGCTGCGCGAATTTTGTCTAATGGTTTTTCAATATCTGCAATCTCAATTAATCCGAGCGCATCCATTAATTTCGTAGTCGCCACATCTGCAATATCAAACTTCTTAGTTAGAATGCGCGCCTTTGTTTCTTCATCTGCTATATGTTCGCCTTTCTCATATCTTGCAGCACTACTAATATCCACTCCACTTATTTTTCCTGCTATTTTAGGTCCATATTTAATTGCATCATAAGCAATTATTTCTTTCGTTATATCATCCCGATTAGGAATGCCTTCCCTAGAATTATCTTTAGGGACAATAACTTTTCCATGATCGTTTGGATTGATAAAATTATCTAATGTTATTTCTTTAACATCATCTTCGTTAAGGATGAGTTCCATTCTCTTAATTCCTAAAAAGTCTTAGGTTCTAAAAATTTTTACAATTATAGAATGAAAAAAATTCAGAATGAAAAACTGAATCTTCAGTCTGAACTTTCATTACCTCTAAATCTTTAGCAAATCGTAGTGTATCACAGGTCGAATCGATTGTCAAATTTTTATTTTATTTTTTATTTTTTATTTTATTTTCAAATATGAGACTCTATTTATTTTATTCTTTTTATATTAGCTTGTGTTTTCCATCTCACGCCGAAAGAAGGCGGGACTCTTATATGTGGCTGGATATAGGGGGAGTATCTAACAATGAATGGCGGAGCCGGGTGCTCGAAAAATAAATGAGGTGAGGTGAAGATAGTTGTTGACAGGCTCAGCGCGTTTTGAGACAATCCTCTCACGCCAATTAAGGCGGCTGTGAGGTGAGTATGAAGCGAATGAAGCAGAACGGTCTTAAGGGTCGCGTTGACATGCAAGAGGCAGTCGCGACTGCATCGGATGAGTTTGTGACCTACGAACAGGATACATTCTCAATCACGGTTAAGGATGATGAGGGTAAAGAGGTATACAAGAACGATTCAGAACCGTTCAAGTATCCAAAGGTAGTTGGACTAGCTAACTATCTGCGTCACAAAGGTGCTAAGCTCACCGACGACCAGATTACATTCCTTGGTGAAGCTCTCAAAGGTGATGAGACAATCGATTCTGCTTACAAAGAATTGATTGAAGACTTGAATGGACTCTTGTTTGCGCGTGCTAAGCAGAGCGCATACTCAAAGGTTCTGAATGAAAAGAAACCGATTAGTGAGGAGACTATCGCTAATTCGCAGGCTCGCATGGTGCGTGATTTCATTCGACAGAATCCAACGGTATCTGCTGAGTCTGCAATCGAGACTCTTAAGAATTTCGTCCCAAGCTTCAAAGACTACACTCTTGCAATGTTTGAGGCGAATAAGGGTCGAGTCTAACATCTAACACCCGCTCAGCGCATTCAGGCTAGGCTCAGAACATCGAGTCTAGCCTATTTTTTTATCCTCTCATATCTAATTCCTGTAAGTTAATTCAATCCTATAAGTAGATCCTACAAGATTATATTAAATAGTTGTAATTCTACCGGCGAAGTATCGGCCAAAGACCGGACCCTTATCGGCCAAAAATCGGCTAGTAGTCGGCGAAAGCGAAACGGACCTAAGTGTTTGATCTTCAATAGGTTAAGGAAAACACCCCCTGTCTACCTACCCTATACACCCCCCTATACCCTAGTGGTATGTCACCTATAGTGGACATGGAGGGTAGTATTCTTATATATAATAAATATATATATAAAATAATACATAAGACTACACTACCCCCCATTAGGGGTCCTGCACTATGCTTGACTAGGGGGGTGGGGTGTGGTATGCTTAGCGGGTAGAGATAGGGGGATTTGGCTAAGTGCTTCGGAATGAGAGACTTAGGGCGGGAAAGCCTCGCCGACCTTTCGCCGATGGCTCGCCGACCCTTGCCCGATGTTGGGCCGATCTTTATACTCAACCATTATAACTATTGAATTAACAATGAGAGAATATATGATTATCAAAGAAGATTATTACATTTGGACAGTTATCAGTTGGAACAGTTATCAGCAGGAAATAGCATCATTCGCTGATAGAACAGAAATGTTGGAATATGTAGGCGAATTACCACGTAATCGCAAGATTAAGATTAGGTATGAGGAGAGTTAATATGAAGATTATGATTGATACAAGAGGCGCGCTCGTTGTTGTTTTGGATAGATACCATGTATTGGGACGATTCCATTCTCTTAAAGAGGCGCTTACCTTTTGTGATAGTATGACGTATTACAATGAGGATTTGGATAGGTATCTCACCTATACAAGTGCATTGAGATATGATGCATATGTAACATTGACATCGCCTATTTAGGCGCATTCTGAGTAACCTTGATTCGAGAAAAGGTATTCAAATATGAAAGCAATTCACTTCAATCCTATTGATGATGGAATAGAGTTCAGAGAGATTGAAACTGAATTCAAAGTCTATGATGAATTCTATTTCAGGACTGATAAAGGTCCACTATTGAGAGGTGAAGTATGGAAAGATACTCCTAAGAATAGGGGTATTATTCAACAGATTATCAATAAGAAGATTGAGCGTAGACATCACTATAATGAGATGACCCAACAACTATACAAATTGGTCAATGAAAGAGAGTATTAGAATGATTATCACAATCAATGGAAAAGAATATGTTGTTAATTCTGAATCTGATGTGATTAACCTAATGAAAAGGTTTGGGTTTCAATCATGTGCATAAACTGTCCAACTTGTGACAAAACAATATCAGCTAACAGTAAACAGTGTTCTGGATGTGGCAGAACAATTAAACGTTGAAAATTATGACCAGAAAAGAAATAGTTAAAGTGCAAGAACGTGAAATTGAATATGAGTATGATGTATTTGATAGTATCGATGCGGCCAAGTCTAAGTTAGGAGAAAGCGATCTCTTAACGATGATTAACGATGCAGTCAAGTTTAAGGCTAAGGCATTGACCTATTCAAGAAATATGATTAGAAAACATTAGTTCTCTGAGATTCTAGGGAAGTCACTAACCTAGAATCAATTGGGCACTAATAATATGACAAGAGATGAACTGATTAAGAAGTATGCTAAGATATATAGAATCCCTAAGATTGCCTTGGAATTAGCATCTATTGGTAAAAGGAATATTAAACCAATAGCACGTAAGATGGGAATGGAATTGTATAGAATAGAAGAAAAAAAGAAGAATTTGGAAAGAGAAAAACAATTCGATTTCTAATTTAGGAATTATTCAATGCACAAATGTAAATCACATACAGAATGGTTACAGAATGTCCATTATATGTGTTCATGTGGTCACGTAGAATGGGCACATTATGGTGAAAGATTAAATAAAGAACGATGCGCTCATTGTAATTGCACACAGTATAACGGCGAAGTTAGGCCCTTAACTGATTATGAATTAAGACAACAAGGGACACCACAATGATTTGCACACAATGCAAAGAAAAAGAAATAACAAGCAAAGTAACAGGAGATTTATGCACATCCTGTTACTTTAAATCTAAGAATAAAACAAATGAAGCTTCTATTAACACTCAGTCTAATAGTGAACCTGTTGCAGCTGTTAATTCTATTCAGACTGCACCTGTGGTATCTGAATCAAATCAAGCAGATACTAAAGCAGAGATAAAGAAGAATTGTTCTCTTAATCATGATACGATGATTAAAGAGCTAATTTCTAAGGGTATAATCGGAAGATGCCCTGAATGCGATGACGTATTAGTTACAGAGGAACAGATAAATCATTCTCCATCTAAAGAAAGGAATGATTTAATAGTTCCAAATGATGGTAAGAAATATTGCCAATCATGTATTGAGAGAGGATATGGTTTAAGAGAAGCTAGTCACGAATGGACTCCTAACTATTACATTTGTGATGAATGCTTTGAACCATTAATGAATAACTTAGTGCAAGTAGAGCGCGCTGAGGTTGAAAGAGTTAGAACTGAAATTAAGTGTGATAATCCCGCCTTAAATCAAATCTATGAATTGTTAGGTATTCCTGAGAATTTAAGATTTGATAATTCAGAGCAAGTTATTAACAGTCGTAACGATATATTCGCGTATCATTCACAAGCGATTGTTAATATGGACCTTGATGCGATAAAGAATCGTATTGAGTTTCTCCAAACAATCCTATTCAACATTAGATATTCAGTTGACCCTTATCAAGATTATATTAATCGTGCAAAAGCTAAAGCGCGCGAGGAATCAGGATTAACTGGATTAGAAAAATCTCGTAAGGAAACAGGTAGAGCAACTAAGGTAGCTAAGTTAAGTGATGAAGAAAAGATGGCTAAGTCACTAGGTATGACAGTGGAAAAATATAGACAAGTTGCAGCGCAAGCTAGACAACGTGAATTTGATAAGGTGACTAAAAAATGAGAGCATTTAGATTCGCATTATTCTGTATATTGGTTTATCTGTTCATGATTGGATTGATGAGTTTATAAAGGAGTTTTTAATTATGAGTGCAGAATTTCATGAGCATGTGATGAAAGCTATTAGAGATAGAATTGATACTATTCCAACTGATTCAATGCAATCAGTATATGTTTGGAAGTTTACTGCAGATTTAATGGAAATGGCAATTCCTGCAATGATAATGTTTCAATTATCGGGAATGTCACCTGATAAATTAATTGAAATATTCAGAGCTATTGCAGATGGTCTTGAATTAGCTATGCAAGAAGCGAAAAAGAATGCGGGTAAATAAAATATGAAACTATATGGTATTATGGAAGAATGTGATGATAATCATTTTGGATTTTTCATTATGGAAGATGAAATTTATGATAATGAGGAATTAAGAGATAAAAGATTATATCAGCTAATAGAAACAGCAGAAGGTAAGACTTACGAATCAGTTGATTTAGAAGTTAAGAGTTCTATATCTATTAAGGATAAATGAATATGAATGCAGATCAATTCAATGAGCATGTATTATCTTTATATGATGAATATGAGGTAGATTCTCCTGATTTCCCAACTAAGTTATTAGATTTCGTTGGAGCCTTACTTTGTTGTGCTTGCGCTAAAGCTGAACAAGGTTCCGGAGAAGAAAAGAGATTATTCTTAGACGGTGCTAGATTTATTTTGAAGACGTTTGAAGAAGAAAATTCCATTAGGAGTCATTGAAAAATGATCCGCCAATATGACGCGCAAAAATTATGTGATGATAAGTTAAGAGAACTAGGTCTTTATTCAAAGGGCTGGAGAACTTGTTTTAGTAAGTCTGAACAGTTTACAGCTGCATGTTATTATGATGAAAAACGTATTCAAATATCTACGATGTATTTGAATACTTGTTCAGAGGTTCAATTAAAAGAAACAATACTGCATGAATGCGCTCATGCTCTAATTGGTCCTGATAAGGGTCATGGATGGGAATGGACTGAAAAGGCTAGGGAAATAGGATTAAAAGATCCTAAGCCGTGTAGATTTGTTAATTGGGAAGCAGGGAAATCTATTCAACCAAGTGAAAGCAAACCTAAGAGACAGTTTCATAGGTTAGATAAAGTATGTCCTGTTTGTGGAGTTAAGGCTGAGGAAGTATCAAGAGCTAAATTCGGTGATGCACATTGGACTAAACTAAAGTGCGGTCATTTAGTTAAATCAGAATCCATTAAAGGTTCTGGATTTGATTTTGATAAATGGGAAAGCGCAACAGGTAAAAGACCATTCCCTTATCAAATTGATGGAATTAAGTTTCTTGAATCCTCTGGTGGGCGTGCATTAATTGCAGATGAACCAGGATTAGGTAAGACTATTCAAGCAATAGGATTTGCATTAGCACATGCTGAAGATGTATGTCCTATTCTTTGGGTATGTAAGACTACTCTTAAGTTACAGGCAAGTAAAGAGTTTGTTGATTGGGCAGGTCCAGCATGGATGGCTCAAATTATTACAAGTCCACGTAATTTCATCATGCCTGGCCTTAAGGTCTATATCATTTCAATGGACCTATTAAGGAATATGCCAACGGATAAACTTGATGCTATTGGATTCAAAACGGTGGTAGCAGATGAAATACAACATTTTAAGAATCCAGACTCTACTAGAACTGCAGAATTACGAAAGTTGGTTACGAAATCTGAATACTTCATCCCTCTTAGTGGAACACCTTGGAAGAATAGAGGGCAAGAATATTTTCCGGTTCTTAATATGTTGGACCCGATTAGGTTTCCAAGTTATGAAAACTTTAAGAACAGATGGGTTGACGTTTATCTGGATACAAAAACGATGAAGTATAGACAGGGAGGAATTAAAAATATCCCTGTATTCAGAGAATATACAAAGGATTTAGTAATACGGAGAATGCGTGATGATGTTCTCCCTGATCTACCTAAGATTAATAGGCAGATTAGATATGTAGATATGGGCGAACTGTATGAAAAAGCCTACAATGATATGGAAGTAAAGGTAGCAGAATATATTAAGCAAGCATATCTCGGCGAGAACATGAATATGAGACTGTTAGGCGCTGAGATAATGAAGCTTAAGCATATTACAGGATTAGCTAAGGTAGGCGTAGCAGTTGAAGATGCAATAGAGTTTATTGAAAATGCACCGGAAGAAGATAAGATGACTATCTTCCATCATCACATTGATGTAGGAAATCATCTTCAGCACGGTGATCATGCTAAGACATTTGAGGGATTAGATACTTGGTTAGTTCAGAATGGATGGAATCCAACATTACGTTTATTCGGTGGAAGATCATCAGATGAACGTAATGATGTTATTCAGAAATTCAAGGATGATCCTAAGAATCGTATTCTCATTGCATCAACATTAGCATCAGGAGAAGGATTAAATATTCAGTTCTGTCAGAATGCGATGATGTTAGAGAGGCAATGGAATCCCGCTAATGAAGAACAAGCTGAACTAAGATTCTCAAGACCATTAACTAGGAGAGAGATGCCCGAATATCTCCAGAATTTCCTATTTGATGGTGATGGAAATCAAAAGAAAGTATCTATTAGAGTTCCATATTTCATTGCAGATGGAACGGTAGATTCAATGTTGACTGAATTAGTAGAACGTAAAAGATTGAATTTCAGGCGTTCTATGAATAAAGGAGAAGAAAATATTAAGTGGGAAGAAAATGAGATTATGGCTGAACTAGCAGACATGATTCTTAAGAAGCGATTTGGTAAGGCTTCTAAAATACCTGCTCAATTAGTGGAGTTCTAATATGACTTCTAAAAGACATATGAATTTAATTAAACTTGCCCATGTTCCAACTATGAAGGGCAAAGGAAAATGGCAAACCAAAAGAGGATTGAAACGTTATCTTCTTAAAAGACGTAGACTCAATAAGATTAAGAAAATGTCTCGTAAGGCAAATTGGAATTAAAAAATGGACCTAAATATTAAAAGAGAAAGACGTAGAATAGTAATAGATTTTGTAACTGAATATCCTGCTGAAATTACACCTGAGAAGATAGCAGGATTATTTCAGGATTATTTACATCTAAATAGGTTTGTAATAGTTCCTGCTCAGGTATCATTGTATCCTGAAGAAACTAAGATAGTTCAGCATCCAATTAGTCTTGCGGGTGTATTGAAAGATATTAAGCAATGAAATCAGAGGATTGTAGCAGTCATTTACATGAATTTTGTAATCAATGTGATTGCAATTGTCATGGAATGCAAATATCAGATGAGGAAATAACAAAGCTATTAGATTATTTCATTAATCGTGCAGGTTGGATTAGTTTTGAAACAGATATGCCAATACATACTTTTATAAAGAGATTACAAGAATATGAGAAAACTAAAGATACTTCCAAGGTCGAACAATGGAGTGAGCAGAACTCATAGTGGATTTAGCTTGTATCAATATCAGAAGAATGAATTGATAAGACGTGCTGCACATGAAGGATGTTCTGTTAGTTATTATATGAATAAGCTTTTGTGGAACGATTGGTTAATGGAACAAGAAAAAAGAAGGAAATAATGATTATGCATAATTGGAAATGGTGGCAACAATATTTATTCTTTCTATTCATTTATTTACTAGGAACATTTGGTGGACTTTGGATAGTTCATTTGTTATTGGATAAAGTAAAATGAAATGTCCTTACTGCAAACAGGAACCTACTCAAACTGCATTTTGTTACAAGCATAGTCCAGTAGGAGATTGTGTATTAGCAAAGTATAACGTAAGACACTTACATCACTTTTGCAATGCAAGTTGGCCTAGTCCAAAACATTCTTGGATTGAGGTGATTAAGGAGGAATATGAAACTAGGCTTCACGGGAACTCAGAACGGAATGACTCAATTTCAGAAGGATGAATTGAGAAAACTTATTGATTTATTAAAAGTATCAGAATTTGTTCATGGAGATTGTATAGGTTCTGATTGTGAAGCGAATGATATTGCGTTAGAACAAGGCGTTGGAGTATATTCTATATATCCTTCGACTCACTTTAAGAAAAGGGCATTCTGTTTCAATAAGGAGAAGGTTCTCAATAACGATAATGGACAGTGGACTACATACGATCATAATGGAGTAAAGATTATAGTAAGATGGTTTCCGAAAGATGCTCCATTGAATAGGAATCGTCACATAGTAGATAACGTAACGAGATTAATAGCTACGCCTAAAGAACATGAGCATTCGTTACGATCAGGAACATGGGCAACGATTAGGTATTGTTGGAAAATAAAGAAAGACATAACAATCATTCCTCCAATGAAGGAGTATTTACTATGATCGCAATCTTTTTGGAAGAGAAGAAAATTGGAACCAAATACACTGGATACACGGATTATGATTTCAAGTGGCATCCAGATCAATCCTTTACAGTAACAGCAGAAGTTACTAGGGAAGATTATTTAAAGGAGTATGAAATAACTACAGGAAGAAAGGTAATCAATCCTAAGAATCTCATGAACATTAACAATGTGAATGCTAAGTTTTATCTAATTACTGTGGATTAGAAAATATGACTACATGGCAATGGAAAGTAGTTAAAGCTTTATGCATATTGGTTCTAGCTTTACTGAAAGGAGAAACTTTTGATTCACTTGAATCTTCTGTTCAATATGGAGAGGAAATTCATTTATTGAATGAGGCAATTAAAAGATGATAATTGGAAGATTACTCATAAGGCATTATGGAGCAAGTAGATTATTTGGTATTTTTAGATTAAAAGGGGGATTTCATTTAGAACTATTTTGGTTAACTTTTATTTATCCAATATCAAAAGATTGGTATGTGTCGCTAAAGAGGGAGTATTTTAAAAATGGCGAATAGACCTTATCATCGTAGATTTAATAGACCACAGCTACCCGATGGCAAAGTAAGAAGATTTGTCCATGCAAAAGCTACTATTGAGGAAACTAATCTTAGAGCTACAATAGATGAGAATGGTAAGATTAGTATCATTCAGGAACATAAGGATGATACTTATGATGAAATTGAAATACCTGCATCATTTGCTTATAAGATTATCAATCTAGTGGAGATGACTAGGAGAACTAAAATTATTGATAAGGAAGATATTCCTAAAAATGAATAAAGAATATTTAGGTGATGGTGTTTACATTTACATGGATGAGGGCAGAGATCAATTAGTAATAACAACTGAGAATGGAGACGGATTTCCTACTAATGAGATTTTCCTTGAAGGGGAAATTCTTTATGCATTTATGGGATATGTTAAAAGACGTTTGCCTACATTTTGGCAAATGATTAAAGAGAAATTATGATTATAAAGGAATTTGACGTGGTAATAAAAAGATATACAATGGATGATCTTAAGGAACTACTTGGGGAGGGTCGTAAAGATATTAGAATTGCAGTAGAATGGAAAAGAGATGGCGGTCTGCCTCAAAAACTAATGAGTTCAAGTATGGAAATAATTGCAGAAACTTGGGAACCAAAACCCCAGAAAAATAAATTATGACTGAATTATTAGAAAATATAGAAACAGAAAAATGGACTAATGTTCAAGTAGATAGTCAAGTTCTAACTTCATTTATGGAGTGTCCTAGGAAATATGATTATGTTTTTAATCGTCATTTGGTTCCTGTTCTTGGAGTTAGTAAATCCATTCAAAAAGGACAATTATCACACGTCGGAATACATGCATATTGGAAAGCGAGACTTGAAGGGAAGGATTATCAGGAGGCGTCTGTAAATGGAGTTGATGCTGCAAAGAAAGAGATTGTCAAATTTAATAATCTTGGTCCTGACGATTCTCTTGACGTATTGCATAATCTCATTGCTTTCTTTAAGTTCCAGACTACTAAATCGTGGATTCCTAGATTCACTGAGCAACATTTTAGAATACTTGGTTATGAAGATCCTGCCCTGCGATTAAGAATATTTCTTACAGGAAGAATAGACTTAGGATTATCTAATCCACAATTACCATTAATACCTGTGGATGTTAAGAGTGAAGCAGAAAGATGGTTCTATTCTGCAATGAGGAATCAGTTTAAGATATATGCGATTGCTTGTAAAACATTCATATTCGGTGTTCAGCGATTTGGATTTCAAAAGACAGTTCCTGAAGAACAGAAATTCAAATTGGAGATTATATCTTTCGATAATGATATTCTGGAAGAATTCAAGAATGAGACAGTGCCCTATTACATTAAGAGAATGCTAATTGCAAATGAGGACAAGTTCTATCCAATGAATACTGCATCGTGCATTCATGGCCACTTTGCTTGTCCGTTTAGTGATAAGTATAATCAGGGTGGTATCTGTGCTGTTAGTAGGGAATTAAGAGAACAGAAATTACAGAGATACTTTACAGTTGGAGAACCGTGGAATCCGGAGGAATTTTAATATGATTTTTACTACAACTATAAAAGGTGAATTGCAAATAGATCATAAAAGGGGAGTAATATATTTTCATTCAGATATTAATGCATTAAAGGTAGGATATTGTCCTACTCCATTAAGAATTTGTGGATTAGGCGAAATAAAAGCTCCGTTACAAGACAGACAAATTGATTTGACAGTTTTAAGCTTGGTAATCCAAGATCATGAGATTAAAGAGGTAAGAATAGTAAAGTAGGATAAAGATCATGCCCAAATCAAGGCACGCCCATTTATATCGTCGCGTAAGATTAAAGGATGCTTATATTATGAAGTGTCAGAAACTAGGATGCACTCATTATGAGCATATGAATAGTAAGTTCTCTGTTCCAATTCTGATAGGTAGATTATCAACTTGTAATAGATGTAAAGAACCTTTCGTATTGGATAAGCGCGCGCTGCAAATGGAGAAGCCTTGTTGCATTGATTGTGTGAAACATAAGAAAGAGACTAAAGAAAAGGTTAAGAGCGCGGAACAATTTTTTGAAGAATTGGAGAAGTCAGTAGCAAATGACATTAAGAACTGAGCCTGTTTATGAATGTGATCTGTGTAAACAAATTATTAGTAAAGAGGTAAAAATTGAGAGATATAAAGTTCTCCTAAAGAATGTTGAGGCAAAAGAATATCATTTTTGCAGCGAACAACATCTTCATTTCTTTATAGTAGGATATGAACAACATGCCAATGACATTGGAAGAACTGAAGGTAATTGAACGGGTATTAGATAAATTTGATACTCATAAAATGACTTGGGATCTTTGGCAGGATTGTAGTCACTCATTAGGAATTGTAAGAAGGGAAATTAAATTGAAGGAAACAGATTTCGTTACAGGAGAAAAGATTAAAAAATGAAAGCTGAAGAATATCTCATTAGGCCTGTATTCAGTGCATTATTCAAAGGACATAATGGAACCGGAAAAACAATAGCTGCATGTGCAAAAGAATTTAGACCTGTATATGTATTCAATTGTGAAGGTAGATTTGAATCAGTAATCAATTATTATAAGGATAGACCTGAAGGTATCAAAGATATTGAAGTAGATGATTATCCTCTAGGTTCAGGTTATTATAAGATTGATAAGAAGATGGATGCGCTCATAGCTCGTCCTGAATTCAAATCAGTTCATGTAGCTAGTCTCACCTCTTTCATCTATCTAATCCTCAATCATTTAATCAAAGCTAAATCAGGACAAACTAGATCTTCAGGCGCTAAAGCTGGAAGAATCATAGGAGGTATTCCAGTTAATGAACTAGAAGATTATAATGCTGAGGATGCAGCGATTATTAATGATTTAATTGCATTCTTCCAACAGATGAAAGCTAATGGTTGCAATACTACTCTTGAAGCACATATTACTCCCTATGAAATAGTTTCCTTAGAACAAGGACAAAGAGTAGTTACTACCATTAATCAAATTCTCACCAAAGGTAAGAAAGCTCCTGCCGCAGTTCCCGGATTCTTTAATGAGATATGGTTGTTTCATAAGGAATTTGAAGGTATTGAAATGGGGAAACAGAAGCCTCATTACAAGGTTAACACAATAGGAACTCCTACAGATGATTGTAAAACTTCTATAGGAATACAATCCTTTGATTGGACGGATAAGGACTTTGGTGAGATTGTAATGTCACAAGTATCACAGGAGGTGAAAGATACACCAAGGGAAGATCCGAATAAACCTAAAGTAGTTGCATTTTAGGAGCATTATGACTAGAGATGAACATATGAAATGGTGCAAACAAAGAGCCATTGAATTGATTGAGTCTGGAGATATTAATCAAGGTCTTGTCTCAATGATGAGTGATTTGGGTAAACATGACGAAACCAAAAATCATTCAGGTATAATGTTAACAACTATGTTAATGATGGGAGGACAGTTAAAAACTACAGAAGAGGCATTGAAGCATATTGAAGGTTTCAATTAGGAGAAACTATGAACAAAATAGAGGGTAAGAAAGATATATCTGAAGAGTTTGAATCTACTAAGGAAAGAGTTGAACAGGAGATTAGGGATACCGATAAGAATATTGCAAAGTTGACTAAGCGTAAGGCGGAATTGGAACAGCTTTTGAAGAATCCAACTGCCTAACTAAATGTAAGTGGACAGCTCATGGTCCGTATCATGAGAGCGATGTAGATTGAAATTGACAGAAAAGAGAAAACAAGATGATTACTGTAACTCAGAAAGACGCGCTGAAGGCTGAAGTTGTTGAACCCGGAATTAAGAATGGTGAATGCGTTGGGTATAAGCCTGACGTTGATGGTAAGGGTGCAGCACTTCACAAGTTTGAGATTGAAGTGGATTATAAGGGACAGCGTTATCCCCTTCAAGATTATTTCTTGAGTGAGAAGGCTATCAGCATGGGTAAGAATTTCTTCATTGCATGTGGATTTCCTGCAGATCAGTGGGAGAAACTCATCAAGGGAGAAACTCCTACTGTTGCAATTGATCCCAATAGTTGTGTAGGTAAGAAGTTCCGAGTAAATGTGATCAATACTGAATACAATGGAAGGATTCAATCCAAGCCTGGTGATTTCCTTCCACCTGCGTAGTAAGAGACTCATTCTTTTCTGAATGTTGGAACATTCTCAGAAGTAGGAAGTTTATGAAAATAAACTATGTGCCTCTGGTTGAGTCTAAGTTCACCTAAGTTTGTCTAACTTAGATTCGGAATAAGAATGATGGGACCGGGGGAATATTCATTGTGGAGTTTATCCAGATGGTATTCCTTCGGTCATGTTATTGAATAGTGAGGCACCTAAATGGATCTAATCCAAGAAATTAGAAATGAAAAACAATGGTTCAGGAAATGTTTAGGTATACTCACTTATCACACCTTAAAGCAACAAGAATATGAAAATATACGTGGAAGTAAGTGGAGAGTATCTGATACTGCTAGAAAATTAGGACTATCAGATGGTTATGTATCTGAATCTCTCCTATTAGCAAAATCATTCTCCAAGTTTAGTGGTCATTTGGAAAAGATGACTAGAGATAAGGCGCTCAAATTTCTAAGGAATGGAACCTATGAAAAAGGGAATTAACATAGAGATTATTGGTTATGACCATAGAATGTTTATCATTGATCATGGACAGTTTCAGAAGTATGGTTCTATAGCAGAGGCATTTGTTGCTAATCTAATGATGAATCCTACTGTTTGGAAAATTGAGATTAAGAGGCCAAAGAAATGACTGATGATATTATTTCTATAAAAAATTATTCAATTGAAATGTTCAAAGCGTTAGGTAAACAAGCAGGATATAGATTTGAAGAAACAATCGAAAATGATACTCTAGTTGTTAAGATGTATAGGCCAGATGGAACATTGGCAATGGTAGCAACTAAACCCGTTAATAAAAAATGAGCGAGCATTCAACCTACGTAGGTGGTTTCGGACCTTTACATTCTAAGTTAGCTGTAATAGGTATCGCGCCTGCGGGTGATGAAGTATTAGCAGGTAGACCATTTGTAGGTCCGTCAGGTAGAATACTACGTCAGGATTTAAGAGAAGCAGGTATTAATCCTGAAGAAGTATATATGTCAAATGTATTTAAGTATAAACTTCCAAATAATGAATTCAAGCGTTATCAGGAAATAGGATTATCCATAAAGGATGCATTAGTAGACCTACAGGAGGAAATAAATGCGACCAAACCTAATTGTATTCTTGGTTTGGGTGATCCCGTTCTTGCCTCTCTCACGGGAAAATCTGGAAAGAATAATGGTATTAATGTTTGGCGTGGTAGCATTCTTAATTATAATGGGACTAAAGCGGTTTTTACATGGCATCCCGCCGCTGAATTACATGGACAAGGTGAGGGGCAATGGAAATCATGGCAAAGATATGTGAGGAAGTTTGATGTTGCCAGGGCAGTTAAGGAATCTAACTATTCTGATTTCAGGCTCCCACAAAGATTGCTTCATGTTGCTAGATCGTCTACAGATGTCTACCGTTTTATTGAACGATTCAGACAAGAAGAATTTTGTGCTGTTGATATTGAAGCAATTGAAAATATTCCAATCTGTATTGGTTTATCCTTTAAACATTATGAAGGTTTCTGTATCCCATTATGGAACAACATTCATATTCAATGTCACAACGAACCACATCCCAAAAAGAGTTATTCTTACAACCTCAAAGTCAGCACGATTCCTTCCACTGATCTCGCGTTTATATGGCAACAACTTGCCGAGTTATTTCTTAACCCCAGAATTAAGTTCATCGGTCAGAACTTCAAATATGACGAAGATAAAGTAAATAGATTAGGATTCTACATTAATCTCTTTTGGGACATTATGATAGGATCGCATTGCCGATCATCAGAAATGCCTAAAGGATTAGCATTCAATACTTCGATTGATACTGAGGAGCCTTACTACAAATATGAGGGAAGAAATTTTATTCCAGGTAAGGATAACATCGAAGAATTATTTGTTTATAATTGCAAGGATGCGTGTGTCACAAGAGAAATCTTTGACGTTCAGTTATCTGATCTTAAAGAAATACCCTACGGGATACAACACGCTTCTTGGAGAATGTCCTTACATCGCCCCTATTTGGAGATGGACAATACCGGGTTCAAGATTGATGAGAATGAACGTAAAGTCCTCATTCATAAATATGTGGATTGGCTTGTTAAACTGGAAAAAGAGTTTCAAGAAATTCTCAAAGAATTTGGAATAACTGAAATAATTAATTTAGGTTCTCCGGTAAGAATAGCTAAACTCTTTTATGAGGAACTCAAGTTTCCTAAAAGAGATGGAACAGGAGAACAGGTATTAACTGCACTTATAGGAAATGTATTAAAGAAAGGTAAACATATTAAGTTATGCGAATTAGTATTGGAATGGAGAAGAGTAGACAAAGCACTACAATATCTAGCAGCAAGACCAGACTACGATGGAAGAATGAAAACCACTTGGTTGATTTCTGGAACTGAGAATTTCAGAACTTCTACCAATAAATTAGAAGAGCCTATACGTCCAGAGAAAATAGGCTGGGCGCTTCAGACTGTAAGTAAACATGGAGACATAGGAAATGATATACGTAGTATTCTTGTTGCAGATCCTCATTATGTTATTGTTAATATTGATCAATCGCAGGCAGAAGCGAGAGTTTGTTCTTTACTTGCTGACGACGAGGAAACCCTCAGATCCTATGATACCGGAGATAAACATGCTCTTACGGCGTCTAAGTTTTTTGGAGGCGGAGAGGCAAGTTATTCTAAAAAGATTCTTGGATATGAATGTCCTGAACGCTTCGTGGGCAAAACACTTCGGCATGCTTATCATTTAGGTATTGGTAAACATGAGGCAATGATTAATGTCAACACTGACGCACGAAAGTATAAAATCCCTATTAGAATCTCTGAATGGCGGGCTGGTGAATGTCTCAAAATCTTGGAAAGGGATACCCCTAAAATTCAAACTGTGTTTCATAGTACTATTCAGGAGTTGTTACGTAGAAATAGACGAATCATTGGGACATACGGAGCATCTAGATATTTCTTCGACGAAATGGATACTCGCGATCTTTGGAAAGGGGCATATAGTTTTATTCCCCAACAAACAGTAAGTGATAAAACTAAACAAGTCCTCTTAAAAGTTCGTAAGAATCTTTGGCACATTAAAATAGCATGCGAGGCTCATGATGCGCTGGCATTTCTCATTCCTGATAGAAGTGCTCTCAATGATGATGTCTTGGAGATTCAGTCTTATTTTGCTGAGCCTATTCTTTTCGATACTTGTAGTATACCTAGGCGAGCTTTGGTTATTCCTACAGATGTTGAAATTGGTATTGACTATTGTGATCTGAAAAAATATAAGAAAAGGGAGAAGGTGGCATGATTTATTTGATTTCCCCTAAATATTTAGAATTGAACAAAGCTTCGATTACATTTATATATTTAACAAAAGTAGAAACCGCAGAATATCGTTATCAAGATAAAAAAACTTTACATTTTCTTGGTTCTGAGAATGACACATCAATAATAGAAAGACTTTGTGTAATAATGAAATGGGAAATTAGAAAATTAGAAATGAACGATTCAGATTTTAAGGCTGTTATGGGTGCAGAAGGATATATATTAGAATAATCTAGAATAAAAAGGAGAAAAAAAGAAATGAGTTTAATGACTGAATTCGTAAACAGCGATTGGTTTAAAAGTAGACCTGAATGTATAAAAGAATTGATATTAAAGTATCCTCCTAATACAACATTTAAAATAAGAGATAAAATATATTATCTTATTGGGTATTCAGAGGGAAAAAATGGAAAGGCAATAGGACTTAAGTTAACAGAACATAATCCCTTTCTTGGTGATGATGAATATTCATTAGCAAGGAAAGAAAATATTTACGTTTGTTTGAATTGTATTGAAAATGGACAGCTTTGTGGACATTAAGTGAGCTTCATTGATTTAGTAGTCGATTCAAACAAAGAATATGAAGCGCCTAAAAGATTTTACTACTGGTCAGCGTTATCCGCAGTAAGTGCAGTATTAAAGGATAGAGTATATTTTGACATGTATGCCTATAGACTCTATCCAAACATTTACGTGCTATTATATGGTCCATCAGGTGTAAGAAAAGGTCCACCTATAGCATTAGCGGAGCACGTAGTTAAGTTAGTAGATAATACCAGAGTAATTAATGGGCGCTCGTCTATAGAAGCTATTATTAAACAGTTAGGCACTTTCCAGACTAGAGAAAAGAAAGAGCCTTTAAAGGATTCGTGTGGATTCGTGGTAGCATCTGAATTGAGTTCTTCAATCATATCAAATCCAAGTGCTATGGATATTTTCACGAATCTATATGATCGAATCTACAATAAGGGGGAATGGAAATACAATCTAAAGGTAGGAGAGTCTCATAAATTAGTGCGCCCAACTATTACTTGGTTATCTGGAACTAATGAAGCATTATTCAAAGAGTTTGTTCCTGATAAGAATATTCATGGGGGATTGATAGGAAGAATGTTTGTAGTATCTGAGTATAAGCCTGGAGTAGTTAACTCTTTAATGTTCAAACCTAATATAATGAGTGATGATGCTAAATTGGCTGAAGCTCTTATGCCATTAGCAAAATTGACTGGCGAATTTACAATGACAGAAGAATTACGCCATGAGGTTGATTCATGGTATACAAATTTTGTAACAAAGATAGCACCTACATTACAAGATGAAACAGGATTCGTATCAAGAGTAGAAGATTTCGTAATTAAGAATGCGATGCTAATAGCGGCAGGTAGAAGATGCGATTTGGAAATTAGGAAGGAAGATTTAGAGGAATCATTTGAGGTAACATTACCCTTAATTATTCCTACAAGAAAAATAAGTGGAACATTAAGTAATAAGAAAGATCTTACTGAAATTAGTAAACGGGGTTTAATTCTTAGTTATATATCTAATCAACCTAATTTTTCTGTGGGAAGAAAAGAAATATTAAAGAATTTAGGATTGAAAATAAGTCATGAGGATTTAGATAATGTAATAGTTTTTCTCATGCAATTTGATGCAATCGTTCAATCTGGTGGGGGAACAGAAATAATCTACAGATTGAATATGGAAAATGAAAAGGTATCTAAGTGGATTAAGGAGAATTATCAGAAATGATTAATATTGATGTGTGGTCAGAGAAAAATATTGCAATAGAAAACGTAGATTACTACATAGAAAATCAGGAAGATATGTTAAAATTTCTGAAAGATTTATTAGATAAGGTTCATTATTCAGGAGAAACAATATGCCTAGAAAAAGTTGAAATTATGGAATATGAAGGAAGAACTCCCGAAAATAGATTTACTGAAATTGAAAGGTGGAAGTGAAAATGCATCCTAATTTCTATTGCCATCATTGTGGGATGGATCATAAAAAAGAAATTATGGAAGCTATCCATGAAGGATGTGAATATTTTGTTACCTTATGTCCAATCCTATTAGAAATTAGAGGAGAATTAGAAAAGACATATGTTACACTCAAATTCAAAAAGCCCACAGAATTGCTAGCCATTTTGCAGAAGGATAATTGAAATGAAAAAATTAGCTGTTCTATTCACAATTCTTGCGTTACCAGCCTACGCAGAACAATCGTCAACTGAAAGTGCTAACATTAGTGGTATTAAGAATTGTCTATTTGTTAGCACCACTGTAACTAGAGGAGTCAATTCAATTGAGACAAGAACCTGGTTACAGACTACAATAAGAGTTTGTCCTACAGGGGGCACACAACCTACTCAAACAGTGCTATCTGTAAGTCAACTTATTCCAGATGCAGATTTTAAGTTAGATCAAAGGGGAATAACTCTGATCACTAAGATTCCTGATGGAGTAGTTAACATTCAATGGACCGTAACAAAGTCTCAACACAATACTTATTCAGCAGATTGGGTATGGGATACAGATGGGCAAGCAACAATAAGAGAAAATCAAAAGACAGATACTAGATCAGCTACAGTAAAAGGGACTATTGGAAATTACGTAGTTGATGGATTCAATGGTTATGTAATGGTTGGATCAGGAGTAACTAGATAAGGAGAAAATAATGGACATTAAAGATATTGCAAGAGTATGTCACGAAGCTAACAGAACATATTGTGAATTGATTGGGGATTTTACACAAGTATCTTGGTATGCCGCTCCTGATTGGCAAAAAGATTCAGCCATTAAAGGAGTTTTATTTATTCAATCTAATCCTAACGCGCCCTCATCGGCTAGCCATGATTCTTGGTTACAGGAAAAGAAAATAAATGGATGGAAGTATGGTCCAATTAAAAATGTGGAGAAGAAGGAACATCCATGTTTTGTTCCTTACGATGATTTACCATTAGAACAAAGAAGAAAAGATCATTTATTTGGTGCTATCTGTAGGGCATTGTTAATTGAATAAGGAAAAGCCGGAGTGGTGGAATGGCAGACACACAGGACTTAAAATCCTGAGATAGAAATATCGTGAGGGTTCGAATCCCTCCTCCGGCACTTTAATATGAACTTCGATCAAATCGAAAAGCTAATAAAATTAGCTAATAATAATCCTAATGATAATGAGGCAAACTCTGCCGCGCGTAGGGTATGTAAATTATTAGCTGGTCATAAATTTGCTAATACTCCTACTCAACCTAAACAACCTCCTGTTTCTACTCCAAATGCAAGTGCGGGTCCTAGAACTGCAAGTTATTCAACTCCTTATGGTCCTTCAGATTGGTTCCATAAGATGTGGAATGATGAGAAAACTAGACAGCAATATAGAGAGGGGTTTTGGAATGATGTCTTTTATGATGAAGTAATAAAGGAAGAACCCATAAAGAAGGAAGAACCAAAGGAGGAACCTAATTATAATTATGGATCAAAGAGACAAGAAGAATTCTTCAATCAAAGAAGAAGGCCAGGAAGTGAAGGAACTGTTTTTGATAGAGCAGAAGATTGGTATTTATTTAATCCAGTAGAAAGAATTTACAAGAATAAGAAAACAAACGTAGAAATTTCTGAACTTGATTACATTAAGAGATTTGGAATTAATATTGATATTTGATTATGGTCTAAGATCCATACTCATAGAAGGTCCACTTAATGACATTCCTTTTTGTCTAGTCTGATACGTTTGAACGCCCATACCGAATGCAGCAGGGAAGCCTAAGGGTAATAAATCAGGATCTGAATTGACAACATCTCTAATATCTTGAATGATAAGAGGTGTAAATCTGTCTGCCAATTCTTTCTTAGTATCAAAGGGCTGACCTGCAAAGTCTTTTCCTCTTAACATTCCAGAGATAAAAGTTGCCATAGGGCTACCTTTATTCTCAATGAATCCCGGCGCATTCTTATCTCCAAACATTAATGACCATCTATTAGGATCTTTGAATCCTCCTTTACTCATATCAATAGTTTTATTAGCAGAGGTAGTTACCTTATTTCTAGCCAACCTAGATGCTAATACAACATATTGAAGGAATCCACCGCCAGGATCTAATCTTGTATTACCAAACTTAATCTTACCGAAATCAGAACTTAAAGGATTGCCTTTTAATTGCCCACCTAAAACAGAACCAACTTCATCTGCCATTGCAACAAAACCTCCAATTGTTAGGAGAGTTTTGATTGCTTCTTTCCTAATATAATCCGGAGCATCAACATAATATTTAGGATTAAGAATTGTCAGTCTTGAACTTATTAATCTAGGAGAGAATAGAACAGTATTGAGCGCATCAGCATATTTAGAAGCTCTACCTAATTCACCTCTACCTGTAGATACGTTAATATACTTAGCTAATGGACCTGCAACTTCCTCTGCATTATATCCTTGCGTAGTTAATTTCTCTAACATATTATTGAACGTGTCAAATCTTAGTTTGTTGAGAAATCCTACATAGGCACGTTCAGATGCTCTTGCTGGAGAATATTTAGCTTTATTCCCCATGAATTTATGGATGTCATTAACATAAGAATCCATAAATGCTTCTTCAAATCCATGTAGATCATGACTAGCAAGAAATAATCCTGCATCACGAGATAATAAGAAATTAGGATGTGATTCTATTGAATCTTTCAATGCTACGAATGCATCTTCAGATCCTGCATACTTAAACATATTAGCAAATGAATTATAGAATTCCTTTCTATGAGCTAATCCTAATCCTTGTCTAAAGGGTGCGCTAAAGTCTGCGCTAGCCATCATAGTTTTCATGGTATTAGCAGTCTTAGATACATTAATACCTATTGGTCCTAATCCTCCATGCATTTGAATAATCTGCTGACCAAACCCATTTCCAAATACTCTATCCAGAACTTGTAATTCA